>Ga0209507_1000238_pt1 | contig 70947 bp, 93 predicted proteins | sample AD_UKC028_MetaG_FD_184414 | JGI IMG/M metagenome (GOLD analysis project Ga0209507, IMG submission 184414) | Active sludge microbial communities of municipal wastewater-treating anaerobic digesters from USA - AD_UKC028_MetaG (SPAdes) (version 2) | ecosystem: Engineered > Bioreactor > Anaerobic >...
TGGAAATTGCGCTACGCATTAAAACAGAAGAGCACAAATGCTGTTCTGAGGATTTAATGAAGTTGCGTGAGAGCGAGCAATCTGGGTGGAAAGAGGCAGCGATTGCGTGGGAGGTGTGTGGTTCGATCCACGAGGCATTTGCAAAAAAGAAAGACGCCCTGTACTCGACACGACATTCGGATTTTGAGCGACATGCGGAGGACGCACGGAGGATGTTATCTACAGAGTCAAAGGAGAAAGTAGAATGAGCCGCGATCATAGCCAGAACCACTACGGACCAAATGCTTCGTTTGATGGATATGATTCAGACCTTGCCTCTGCCGGGATACTAATCGACTCTCTACAACAGCAACTCGCCGCAGCACTGGCCGCGATCAAGGTGAAGGACGGGGCACTTCAGTCCGCAATATCCGCCCATGGGTATGAGTCCGGGGACTTGCATGAAGCACTCGCCATCCATCCTGACGATTCCGCACTCAAAACGTGGCTAGGGGAGCCTGTTGCGTGGAAGCATGATGATCCCAAGAGACACGATGCAATAACCGATAGCGTCAAGGAACTGCTACAACGCGCTAATTCAGAGTACATGCACAGGCCCATAGACAAGACCGAGCATTACACGATTCCACTCTATGCACCGAAAGGAATGACGAAATGAGCAAAGGTCTTATAGAACGACTGCTTGACAATCGTGTTACTGGTTTCAATCTAACTGTTGCAGCCGTCGAAGCCGCTGATCTGATCGAAGCCCAAGCAGCGCAGATCAAGTTGCTACGGGATGCGCTTGAATCTATGTCTGCACTTGGGGGTAATGGCTGTGTACAACGGCTCACCACATTGGATTTTTCCGATAAAGGTTATGCACCGTTCTAATGAAGCGCTCGCCGCCACGGAACCGAAATGAGCACACAAGATAAGTTGTACCCGTGGCGTATCGCGTTGGTACGCCATGCAATTGTTGGGTGGATCACTCTACCTTTCATAATTTCCGAAGCATTTTGGACCGCATGGTCCGCCGTCACATTTCCTGAAAGAAAGAAAAATGAGTCGTCTCTCTGATTCCCGCAATCCTCCCGGCCTTAAGTGCCCGTCACGTATGCGCCGCGTAATCTTTCGCGAGAAGCAACCCAGCTATAACGCTCCGATTGCGCTACATGGCGTATGCCGTAGCGCTCTGAACGAGGCGATCCGGGGCAAGGATATTGCTGCCGCTGATCATATCGCGAAAAAGCAGCACCGTCGCATTTATGCCCGTATGCCCAAAATGGAATTGCTCAATTTGTTGGCCGGTATTTTGCATGGCCATCGTATTGTGCGGTAAGCTTGTATTTTTTCAAGGACTCTAACGATGGCCAAAACCCCTGCCGTTCCGGCGCCGAAGCGAATCAAGAGCTGGTCTTATAGCCGGCTGGTTGATTTCGAATCTTGTGCCTTGAAGGCGAAACTCAAGCTGATCGACAAGATTCCTGAACCTGAACGCCCACTTCCCGCAGGGAAAACCGAGCACGCGAACGATCGCGGCACGCGAGTGCATAACGAGATCGAGGCGTATGTCCGCGGTACCGGCGAGTTTCCACAAGAAGCCCGCCATTTCGTCGACGAGATTGAATCGCTCAAGAAGCATTTCAAGGAAGGACGAGTTAGCCTTGAGGGTGAGTGGGCCTTCGACAAGGAATGGAAAGAAACCGAGTGGCTGTGGGGCTGGCTTCGTTTGAAGCTCGATGCAAATGTGCATCTCGGCAAGTCGCACGCAGTCATCGTGGATTACAAGACCGGCCGCAAGTTCGGTAACGAAATCAAGCACGGCGAGCAGTTGCAGCTTTATGCACTGGCCGTATTGCTCAAGTTCCCACACATCGAGCATGTGACTTGCGAGCTGTGGTATCTCGACGTGAATGACCTCACGTCACTCACTGTCGTTCGCCCGATCGGTATGCGCTTCTTCAAGCCATTCGACCGGCGCGGCCGGAAGATGACCGAGACGGTCGATTTCCCGCCGAACCCGAACACATACTCGTGCCAGTATTGCCCGTATCACCCTGTGAAGGGTTCCGGGGATTGCCCGCACGGGGTTTGATCAACGACAGAGCTTGGTGCACAATACGCGTTGACGTGCACCTGTAGCTGGTGAAAACCAGCCTCTGTCTTCTTAAATAGCGGCTTCTCTGGCGTGGCGGTAGCTCAATTGGTTAGAGCCGCAGGTTGTGGTCCTGCTGGTTGTGGATTCGAATTCCACCCGTCACCCCAGAGAAGCTGCCCAATCAATGGGGCGTTGGGGGAATTGGTTAACCCACGGGACTGTAAATCCCGAGTCGTGGCTGCACGTGGTGGTTCGAATCCACTGCGCCCCACCAGTTTGACTTGCCAGTGTCAGTCGCTTGTTGGTGCTTTCCCTAGTGATGTCAGTCGCTTTATGGCGCTCTGGCAAGTCTTCAGAATTTCAAGGTAGCTCAGAGAAAGAGCGCGCTCACCAGCCAACCAGAGCGAGGTCGAAGGTTTAATTCCTTCCCTTGAAACCAGTAACGCCTTGTTAGCTCAGTGGTAGAGCGCCTGCCTTGTAAGCAGGATGTCGTGGGTTCGATTCCTACACTCGGCACCAATTTAGTCCTGTAGCTCAGTGGTAGAGCAGAGTCCCTTATAAGGCTTTGGTCGTTGGTTCAAGTCCAACTGGGACTACCGAATTAAGGAGAAGATCGTGCAGCGCGGCCCTTCAAAGAAAATAAGGATGACGCTCGGAACGATCGTCGACGCTGCGCATGACCATCGTCTTTGCGTAGCGATTTGCGAAGATCGCAAGACCGGCAAGAAAGTGCAAGTGCTGTGCGAGTCGTACGTTGAAAACGGCAGCGTGCAGTACAACCCAGTCGCTCGTTTATTCAGCGGCAACCCACACAACGAAATTACACCTCCGGGCCTCGCTGCGAGCAAACAAATATGAGCGATGACGCCGAGATGTGGAAGGAGTGGAAAAAGATGAAACAAGACGCCGCTACTCAACGCCGAGGCGACGCCCCTTATTTTCTTCGTGCAGCCGGTATTCCATTTACTGAGCACAACAAGGGCGCCCACTTAATTCTCGACACAAAAATTGGTTTTATTGATTTTTGGCCGGGGACAAGCAAATGGAAAACGCGTGCATATCCTCCACAAGGCGGATATGGAATATCAAATCTATTCGAGTTTCTTAAATGATCGCCCGTTGTTTTTCACTCACACGCAGCAAGAAGCGTTGTCAAAAGGATGCAACCCATGAGTTCCAAGGCTGCCCTGTCTGCCAAGTCCACGCAAACGCCACCGCCTTTGTTCGAGCACCAGAAACAAACTCGAAGCGCGCTCAAAAAGAGCGAGATAGTCTTCGATACGTCCGATCCGGGGACTGGCAAAACAAGACCTGAAGTCGAAGATTTCGCTGAGCGTCGGCGAAAGAATGGCAAGTGTATGTTGGTGCTGGCTACCAAGTCGCTACTTGATGCAGCGTGGTACCAAGACTTTCGCAAGTTTGCTCCGGACATGAAGATCAGCCTCGCTTTCGCTACTAACCGTGAAGCCGCGTTCGCAGCAGCGGCCGACGTTTATGTAACGAATCACGATGCCGCAAAATGGCTGGCTGCAAAGCCCAAGTCATTCTTTGCCAAGTTCGATACAATCGTCATCGACGAGTCAGTAGCGTTTAAGCATCATACGTCACAGCGATCAAACGCCGTGGCTAAGATCATGCAATATTTCAAGTACCGTCGGTTGCTGACTGGTACGCCAAACAGCAATGGCATCTGTGACATTTGGCACCAAGTATATTTGCTGGATAACGGTAAGCGACTTGGTAGCTCGTTTTTCAAATTCCGCTCGGCTGCATGTGTCCCGAAGCAAGTCGGCCGCGATGCCAGAATGATCCAATGGGTGGATCGTCCGGGTATCGAAAATACGGTCGCTACTTTGATTCGAGATATCACGGTACGGCACAAGTTCGAAGACTGCGTGGACATCCCAGATAATCACAAGTTTGCCGTGCCTTTCAAGCTCGGCAAGAAGCACATGGCTGCCTACGAGGATATGACTGATTTTCAAATCGTGCAGCTCAAGAAGACATCGATCACGGCAGTCAACGGCGCAGTTGTCGCTGGCAAGCTGTTGCAGATTGCTTCCGGCGCCGTGTACAACGACGACGGCGAGTATTCCTTGCTGGCGTCTGAACGGTACGAGCTGGTGCTCGATCTTGTCGAGGAACGGGCGCATTCGATTGTCTTTTTCCAATGGAAACATCAACGTGAAGAACTCATCAAGGAAGCAACTAAACGCCGTGTTCGCTTCGCTGTATTCGATGGCGCTACCAGCGATACGGATCGTGCCCGAATCGTTAAGGATTACCAAGCGGGGGAATATCAAGTTCTTTTTGCGCATCCCCAATCCGCAGGACACGGACTTACTCTCACAAAGGGTACGGCGACAATTTGGGCAAGCCCTACCTACAACTTGGAGCATTTCCTGCAGGGTCTTAAGCGCATCCACCGTATTGGTCAAACTGAAAAGACCCAGACCATTGTTGTCATTGCCGAAGGAACGATTGACGAAGTAGTCTGGGATTCGTTGAAGAACAAGAGCGTCAAGATGGTTGAACTTTTGGAGGGATTGATGTGAACTTGAAACAACTTAAAGAGGAATGTCTGAAGCACGTCGTATGCCCTATGACCTTCCGTGAGATCGAACAAAAGGTAGGTAAGCAACCGACTTTTGCACTTGGTATAGCGATTCATCAATTGGTATTGGCTGGCAAGTTGTATTCTGCCACGCCGCCTAAATACACGAGTGAATGGCCGGTGTATTCGAACCAACCCATACCGAAGAAATTCACTTTCCCCAAACGAGATGTATCGGCTTTTTCGTTGGTGAATTAGTTTTCGCCACCCACAGTCTGATAACTTTCGGAGTGTGCTGCGGGAAACAGCGCAAGTGGGTGGCACCCTACAATCAAGGAGCAAAACATGAAAAGTTTTACCGAAGCTGACGGCATGGTTACATACCGGGCCGTTGTTTTCCCGCTGCCAATGTTTGTGCAGCAACAACTGAAAGAATCGGCCGAGCGATTGAAAGACCTTCGTACTGCCATGGAACTGGCCGATAGCGCCTATGCCCGTCGCCGTGCCGCTGACAAATATGCGGCTGCGCAGCTTGACCTTGATCAACAAGAAGAACTCATTCGGGCCTTCGCCGGCGTTTTAGTTACGCGACCGGAATTTGTTTCGATCGCTCCGGAAGTCAACCGTGGCCCGGCGCCAAAGAAAAAGGAGATCGTGACGCAATGAAATTCAATCTTGATGAACTCGTCACAATCGATTACGAGACCTTCTACAGCAGTACGTACAGCCTGCGTGCCAAAGTGTACAACACCTCTTCCTATATCACTGATCCGCAGTTTCAGATTCATTGCTGCTCGATCAAGATGGGCAAGAACAAGTCTAAATGCTATTGGGGGCAAGACGCAGTAAAAGCAGCGCTCCAAGCCATCGACTGGACAAAGCACGATCTACTCGCCCACAACAATTTTTTCGACGGGTTCATCTCGTCGCACCATCTTGGTATCCGTCCGCGTCGCCGGTTCTGCACCGTGCAGATGACGCGCGGTCTGCATTCGGACATGTCCAAGGCCAGTCTGCAAGCCATCTGCGAGTTTTACGGTATCCCCGGCAAGACCGAGGGTTTGAATGACGTGAAGGGCTTGCGTACCGACGAGATTACCGGTGAGAAAAAGAAGAACCTCATGTCGTATTGCAACAACGACAACGAGAAGTGCTTCGAGGTATTCAAGAAACAGATCGAGGTATTCCCGGAACGCGAGATCAAGTTGATTGACATCACGTTGTCCATGTTCTGTGATCCAGTGCTTCAGCTCGATACTGCACGTGCCGAAACCTCGCTCAATTACGAGATGAATGAGCGACTGAAGTTCATCGCCCTTTCTGGTCATGACGACAAGACGCTCACATCGACGCCGAAGTTCGTGGCGGCGTTGGAAGCCCTTGGCGTCGCTGCCCCGAAGAAGGTCAGCAAGTACAATGGCGAAATATCATACGCCTTGGCCGAGACCGACGCTGAGTTCGTCATGCTTCAAGAACACGACGATATGCGGGTAGTTCGCCTTGTGCAAGGCCGGCTTGCCGCCAAATCAACCATGATGGAGACGCGCGCGTGGCGACTGATCCAGATGCAAGAGACCTGTGGTTCATTGCCAGTTTTGCTGAACTACTACGGCGCGAAGACGGGCCGGTGGAGCGGTGGGAACAAATGCCTAGCAGGGGAGACGACGATCGTTGTGAGCCGCAACGGGAAGGTTCTGTATATTCCGTTGTCTACTCTGATGGACTCTGATAGAGTGTGGGACGGAGAGGAGTTTGTCTCTCATTCCGGCCTTCTCTATCATGGCGAAAAAGGAGTTATGACCTATGACGAAATTACAGGCACACCCGACCACGAAGTTAGTACCGCCTTCGGGCAGACCCGGTTGGACGCTGCCGAGGACACCGGGGTCGCACTTACGGTTGGGAATCTCCCTCAAGGACTGGGTGCACCTTCGCAAGATTTGCCAAGTCGCTAAAGATCGGTGCGTTAATCCGAAGAACGTAATGTTCCCACGTTATGGCGGGCGCGGTATCACTTTCGGGTTTTCTACCGGGAGTGATATGGCGGAGTGGGTCATTACGAACCTCGGTCTTCGCCCGACTCCAGAACATACCCTCGATAGACGGGATAACGACGAGGGATACATAGCAGGAAACCTCCGATGGGCTACTCGTGACGAACAGGCGCAGAACAAAGGCCGCTATGTTGCGTGGCGGTACGGAGAGCGGCTTCGTGAACTATGTCGCTTACGGCCTGACTTAAGCTACGAAACGATCCGTACATGGATCAATCAAGGAATGAACAATGTTGAAATTCTCACCCGAACTAAAACCACCAGCGGTCGCCCGCGTGTACGACATTCTGGAGTGCGGGCCACGTAACCAGTTCTGGGCAAACGGTAAAATCGTCTCGAATTGCAATTTCCAGAACATGCCGACGGCCACGAAGGATTATCCGATGGCCGGCGAGTTGCGCAAAGCGATTCTGGCACCTAAAGGCCACATGATCATCGCCCCAGACTCGGCGCAGATTGAGGCACGGGTACTGGCGTGGATCGCTGGCCATGACGAATTACTAGATCGCTTCCGTAACAAGGAGGACGTCTACAAGTTCATGGCTTCATTGATTTACAACGTGCCGGCTGAAGAGATTGATGCGGAACAGCGCTTCATCGGCAAGATCGCCGTGCTGGGCCTTGGCTACAGTATGGGTGCCAAACGCTTCCAGACTACCCTCGCCCTCGGCGTCATGGGGCCACCGATGGTCCTGTCGATGCTCGAATGCACGAAGATCGTCAAGATGTACCGCAAGATCAACAAGGTCATCGTCGACTTCTGGGGTGAATGCGAAGACGTTCTTGAAGCGATGTGCCAAGGCAAGTCCGGTACGTTCGGCAACAACGGGCTGCTCGAATATGACGGTACCGACATCTGGTTACCCAATGGCATGGGACTACATTACCCCGGCCTGAAGATGACGTGGGACACCGAGCGCAATCGTCGCTCTGGTTTCTCCTACATGTCGGCCGGCATCAAGAAGCACATCTACGGCGGGCTGCTCGCGGAGAATATCGTGCAGGCTTTGGCCGGCGTGGTGATTCGCGAGGAGATGACCGAGGTCGATGATTATTACGCGACACTCAAGCTCCGCAAGGGCGAGATCGCTAAGATCGTCACCATGACGCATGATGAGATCGTCAGCGTCGTACCGGAGCGCATCGTCAAGAAGGCGCTGGAAGTTAATCTCAAGATCATGCGGACCCCGCCAACATGGGCACCCGACATGCCTATTTGGGCAGCGGCCGAAGCTGGCTGGGCACCGAATTATTCCGTGTAGAAAACTTTGTTGTTATCTGGTATCATCTGATATACTCTGGCAGAGTGTTCTAAAGGATAAACAAACGTGAGTCAAAAACTAAACGCGATGAAGCACGGGCAATCGAAAACCCCGCTTTATCGCGTGTGGAACGCGATGAAGAATCGTTGTGCAAATAAATCACACAAGGATTACGGCGGCCGAGGGATTTCAGTCTGCCCGCGATGGCTCGTGTGGGAAAACTTCCGAGACGATATGAGTCCGTCATTCAAAGAGGGACTCAGTCTCGATCGCATAGATAACGACGGCAATTACGAACCAACGAATTGCAGATGGGCTACTCGGATAGAGCAACGCGCGAATACACGACGTTCAGCTCCTCCGGAACTTGTACAAAAGTTAGCCGAAATCTGTCTGTCGTACTCGCATTACAAAAATCGACTTTTTCATGGCTGGACTCACGAACAAGCCAGCTCAATTCCTTTAGGAGGCAAAAGAAAATCATGGCAGTTATGACACTTGGTGCAATGATCGACAACATGTTCGATATCCGTGAGCAGCGCCGCGCACTGGGCGCAGAAGATAAGCGCCTCGAAGCAGACGCCAAAGAACTCGAAGCCAAGATCATTGCCAAGCTTGATGCCGAGGGCACTGACCGGGGCGCCAGCAAGAAAGCATCAGCCACTATCTCTGAATCTGACGAACCGAACGTGGTCGACTGGGACAAGTTCTGTGCCTTTGCCAAGCGCACTGGCAACATGCACTTGTTTCAGCGGCGTGTTTCTGCGCCGGCGTGGCGCGAGCTGCGCGGCCTGAAGAAATCTGAAGTACCCGGTTTGGAGGTCTTCAAGAAACGCAGCATCAATCTGCGTGTAGTTTCCAAATAACTTAACTCTCTGAAAGGAGAACCCATGGCCTCAAAAGCTAAAGCAGCAGGTACCGCGGTAGCAGTTGCCCGCGCGAAAGTGAACCTTCCGGCTCACCTTCAGGCAGGTAGCGATGACGTTGTAGCTTTTCAACAACGGCTGTCGGCCCCGTCGGGCAACAAGATCAGCGTTACGCAAGACAAGAAGTTCTCCATGCCCCCGACCGATGCTTTCCCGGCCGGCGTCAAGATGGACACCATTCATGGTGTGATCGTCGATTTCATCGCCAAGAAGAACTGGTACGAAGGCGCTTTCAATCGTGACAACATCGTGCCGCCTAACTGCTTCGCGCTGGATTTCGTTGCGCATGACGCGCTGCTTCCGTCCGAGAATTCGCCGGATATCCAAGGCGAAGCCTGCAAGACGTGCGAAATGAACCAGTGGGTTCCCGTCGCCCCCGGTGCAACGAAGAAGAAAAAGGCTTGCCAAGACAAGTACGTTTTGGCCCTTCTCGCTCCGGACGCAGCCGAAGGCGCATCGCTGATTACGTTGGAACTGTCGGCGACGGCCATCAAGGCGTTCGACAAGTACGTGCGTGATCTGGCCAATGACTACGGTCTGGCCCCTTACGCATTCGTCACCGAGTTTTCGTTCGATCCAAATTCGGAATGGGCGAGCGTTCGCTGCGGCAATCCGGCCCCGGTCAACAAGGCTTTGTACGAACTGGCAAAAAGCAAGCGCGAGGAAGCCGTTACGGTTCTCCGCGTCGAGCCGCAAACCAGCGAGTTCGAAGAAAAGGTAGTCGCAGCTCGTCTGCCTGCACCGAAAGCGCGTGCTGCCGGCAAGCCGGCCGCTAAGCGCTGATGTTCTGCGGATCGTGGCGCACTAACCGTGCGCTCGATTCGTACCGTTCGCTCCTCGGCGTCGTCGAGGAGCTGACGGAAGAAGAGGTGTATCACTGCCTCAAACTCGAAGTGCAATCCCAAAGGCGGAAGACAATTGTCGACCGTCTAATCACCCGAGCTGCCGACCTTAACAAGCAGCAGTTCATCAATTCTCTAAAGGAGAAAATGTATGGCTCGCCCGAAATCCGTGATCCTCTCGAAGGATGAGAAGAAGTCCATCGTCGCCGAACTCAAGACCAAGGTCAAGGCCGCGAAGGATAGCGTCAAGCAGTTCGCCGGCATCGCCAAGGAAGCCGACAAGGTCTATACCGCCGCCGGCAAGGCCCATCTGGCTGCCCTGAAAGCGAATGACAAGGCCGCGGCCGCCGCTGCCAAGGAACTGGCTTCGCTGGAAGCCCAGCTGAACGCGCTGACCACTTCCGTTACCGCCTAAAGCGGCTTGGAGTTTCCTCGTTCTCCGGTTGCGCGATCTTGTGATACCGCACAAACAAAACGAGGACTAATTCTGAGGAGTAATAATGCGACGCATCATGCTCGACATCGAGACACTTGATACTGCTTCGACAGCGGTTATTCTGTCAATCGGCGCAGTCGAATTCGATGATACAACTCTTGGCCGTCGGTTCCACGAACGAATCGACATTGACTCGTGCCTCAAGCACGGGCTTACCGTGAGCGGCAACACTATCGAGTGGTGGATGGAGCAGTCCGCGGAAGCGCGTAATATTTTCAAGCACGCTTCCCTACCACTCGACCGCGTGTTGATCGATTTGGCTACGTGGCTCGACTGGGGCCAAGTCGACGAGGTCTGGGCCAACGGCTCTGACTTCGACTTCCCGATCATCGCTAATGCGTTCAAGGCGATTGGTGCCGGTAATCCGCCGTGGGCATATTTCAAGCTCCGCGATTACCGGACCATTCGCAAAATGTACCCGAAAGCGTTGGCCAAGAGCCTCGAGCATGCCCCGGCCGTCAAACACGACGCGCTGGAAGATGCAATTGCACAGGCGCTGACGCTGCAGGCGTTGATCGCCTGCAAGGAACCTCTTCAGGAGTTGGCAGCATGAAACTTGCCGAATGCCACCCGACCCGTAAGCACCAAGCACGCGGTATGTGCAAAGCGTGTTACGACAAATGGCTGAAGGCGCAAAATGCCGAGTACAAAGATCGTCAGCTTTCTAACGCAACAGTCTGGGCGCGTAATAACCCAGACAAGATGGCGATCATTGCGGCTCGGCGTAAAGCAAAAGATAAAGCAGACCCTACTTTCTCTGCTCGCCAAAGAGACAGGGCAATTAAAAGGAAGTACGGCATATCGCAAGTTGAGTACGAAGCAATGTTCAAAAAGCAGAAAGGACGTTGCGCGATATGCCACAGAGAATCCGGTGAAAAACCTTTACACATCGACCATTGCCATAAAACGGGCGTAGTACGCGGGCTGTTGTGTCATCAGTGTAACTGGTATCTCGGAACTATCGAGGCAGATCATCATGTATGGACGAGGCTTAGTAAATATGTCGCTACCGCAAAAAGCATCAAAGCAAATAACTCCCGTCGCTAAAAATCAGGCGATGAAGAAGGATATCGGCAAACCACCACTCAGCCTCATATCCCGGGCTGCGCTAGAAGAGGAAGCACGTGTCATGGCCTTTGGAGCAGGGAAATACGGGACACATTTGTGGCGACAGGGCATGGATTTCAGTCGTCTCATGGATGCTGCTCTTCGCCATGTTTATGCCTTTGCTGACGGAGAAGACATGGACAAAGAAACTGGTCTTAGCCATCTCGCTCACGCTCGTTGTTGTCTCGCTTTTCTCCTTGAGTACCAAGGGAAGCGGATAGGCAAGGACGATCGGTATGGCCGTTAAACCAGAGAATTCGTTCATCTCCGGGGTGCATAAGCACCTTCCATCTATCAAGGTGATTCACCGCGAGAAGATGAATAACCCGTATCGTGGCGGTACGGCCGACATGTGGTATTCCGGAAAATTGAACGATCTGTGGATCGAGTACAAATTCCTGCCGCGTGTGCCACAACGCGGCATCATCACGCCCGAACGAATTGGACTGTCTGCATTGCAGTCGGACTGGTTACGAGGGCGTTATGCGGAAGGTAGGAACGTCGGCGTGATTGTCGGCTGTCCGAAAGGTGGCGTCATCATGCGCGACCTTATGTGGGAATTGGAGTGGTCCGTAGAAGACTTTAGCAAAGCCATTTGCGACCGCAAATTTCTTGCAAACTGGATCGTGCAGCAAACTACAGGATAGGTCATGGCTGTAGCCCACTTGGTAGTCGCGACGAAAGTCGTGGGGTTGACCTACCGCCTGCTGTCGACAACGACAATGATCGGCTTTCTAGTTCTCGGTGTTGTGCAAATAGCACGTGAAGCCCGACGTCAGAAGCACGGCGGTTAAATACGGGAGTGGGCCACGTGCTCACTCCCGCTTTCTTTGGTGAGCAATTGATGAGTCTTTGCATCGTAGTAACCGGCAATCCTGCCGAAGGGTTCGAGCATATCGGCCCATTTACGCAAGAACACTATGCCGCAGAGTGGGCTGACACATGGCTGCCCTCTCTCGACTGGTGGGTAATCCCTCTAACGAATGAAAAGGAAAAGGAAAATGAGCCAGACAAAAATGAATGACTGGGAAACGGCGCGTATCGCTCGCAGTATTAGCGAAAAAGCTTTCGAGCATGTTATCGGTCCGATCGACAACAAGATCAATGAGTTGTTGCGCGCAGGGTACGCGAACACACTTTCGTTACTCGGTGTTTCGCCTTCCATTCTCGCGGCCGGAAGCTGCGAGTTTCATCGCTTCTTATTTCAATATTGTCAGCCCGATATCCAAGATGACAAGCCCGCTCGAAGTGCTACTGGCTAAATATCTTCCGATGTTGCCAGCCCCCAAAGGAGAATGAAATGAGCGCAGCAGTTGAAAGCATGGCCTACGTGGGCGCTGTCCCGTGGCATGGCCTCGGTAATCTCGTCAATGAAAACATCTCGCTCGACGAGTTTCAAAAAGAAGCCGGTCTGAACTGGGAAGTCCAGAAGACGCCGGTACAGTTCACTACTCGTCTTGCTCAAGACGGCGAGCTGATTACCGAGACCCACAGGTTCAAGGACAAGTTTGTCCTGAATCGTACTTCGGACTTCAAGCCGTTTGCCGTGGTCTCCGGTCGGTATAAACCGGTGCAGCCAAAGGAAATCTTTGAGTTCTTCCGCGACCTGTTGGCCATGCACAACATGAAGATGCACACCGCCGGCAGCCTCAAGGACGGCGGCCGTATTTGGTGCCTTGCCGAAACCGGTGATGTTCACAAGGTGCTCGGCAACGATCGTGTGGATGGCTACCTGCTTCTCAGCACGTCCTACGATCTGACGCTCTCTACGCTTGCGCAGTTCACCTCTGTCCGAGTGGTTTGCAACAATACCCTTCAGCAGGCACTGGCAAATAGCACCGGCCGGGTCACTATCCCGCACGTCAAGGAGTTCAACGCGGACGATATCAAGGGGCAACTGGGTATCGGCCGAGAGCAATGGCAAGCGTTTACCACCGCCCTCGATGTGTTGGCCAAGATCAAGCTCGACGAAACACATGCTACCAAGCTGGTCGAGAAAATCTTTGCCATTCCGGAAGATCCGGAAAAGCGCATGGTCGATCCCAACCGGCTGCACTCGGTCAATGTGTCCGACATGTTCAAGTTCGACAACGCCAAGGGCGCGGAGATGGCTGGCCGCACTGCGTGGGGTCTGCTCAACTGCGTGACCGAGTATGTCGATCACCATAAGCGCGCCCGTAACCAAGGCAACCGCATCGACTCCGCGTGGTTCGGCCCTGGCGCCGCCCTTAAGGGCGCGGCGATGAACGAGCTGATGCTTCTGGCAGCGTAGTTGGTCAACCGGAGCATGCTCCGGCGTTCCCAGCCACAGGTGGGATGCTCACGGAAAACAGTGGCAGTGGAAACCGGCGCCTTCGTACCGTCGGTCGCGTCCGCCGTAAGAAACGCTCGAGATGACGTTAGTCCCGGCGAGCCGTGTCCTTAATTCTGAGGACCAGTCTCCCGGGCACCAATTAGGAGAAGAACATGGGTTGGCTTTTCGGGCATTACGAACGTAGACCACTGATCGAACACCTCGTTAACGGCAACGGCCTCAAGACAATCAGGCATTGCTTGGTCGGCAATAACCTGTGGTGCGTGCATGAGCATGAAGAACAGCACGCTCCGTTGGTTCGTTTTACCGCTACTGGGGAACGGGTAACAGAAACCAGTACGACACACCGGTGGGCGTGTCTGTACTTGTTGCGCGGTTCTCCGAAGGTCAAGAACGACTGCTACAACTGGGGGTACAAGGACGTCGACGAAACGATGGGGCCAAACGAAATTTCGTTCCCCTACACGTGGCTCGGCCTTCTTACCCCGATCGCCAGCGAGTACGCGAACGCGTGGCGGGCACGGGTTAAAGAGCGCGGAGAGAAAAGCCGACGCATGGTTATCGGTAGCAAATGGAAAGGATACGGTCACGCTTTCGAAATTCGCGAGCGACGCGGTCCCTCTTCTTTTCTTGTTGTCGATGAGACCGGGATGTCATGGCGAGTAACAACCAGACAGCTTTTGACTACTGAGGAGATTCAATAATGGGCTACACCACGTATTTCACCGTGTCACGTGAAGATGACAAACCATTCACTCCAGAAGAACGTGAAGCGCTTCTCGCGTTAGACGTCTTTGAAGACGAAACAAACGAGGGCAAAGAGACCATCTGCATGGGTGGCCTCGCGAAGTGGTACGAGTGTTTCGAAGACATGAAGGACTTCAGCCTGAAATTCCCGGGCGTGGTGTTCAAGATGCACGGCGAAGGCGAAGAAAGAGGCGACCTTTGGGACGCATATTTTAAGGACGGCAAAGGGCAAGATTGCCCGGCCGACATTCTCTACCCAATCTACGACGAGACGAAACTGACATGACCACGAGAAACTGGAAACCGGAAGTCCAGACCGGCAATGACAAGAACTGGTACGGCAACGCGCTGGTGTTCGCGACCCAGAAGGAAGCCGAGTACAGCGCGCGAGATTTGATGAATCGCTGGCTGTTGGTGGTTGATTACCGCGCCATTGAGTCGGACGACCCGGTTAATTACCGCATCGACTTTGAGAACAATACGATGATCGCTGTGGAAAATGAAACTGCATCCTAATCTCGATATCCGTCACATGCTCGCTCCGTTGTTCAAACGCGGCTGGGTATTCGAGGACATCAACATGCATTACAAAATCCGGTCTCCGACCGGGCGATTGCTTTCGATGTCGTTGTCGTCTTCTAATCCGGCTTCGATTAAGCGCATCCGGGCCGATATCGCACGCATAGAAAGAAGTGAAAATGCATCTCTCCGAAGAGAAAAAAGAAAAACTGATCACGGCATTGATTGATTGTCGTCTTCAAAACATCAGGAACTGCAGTTGCGAATCTGAATGGATTGCGGACGTAATGAATTTCGGCTGGATCGGTTATGACAAGCACACCGATGCAGAAATACTCGAAGACGCTGACAATCTTGGCTGGAAAAATATCGGTCTCAACAGAAAGGATTTCAAGTGAATCCCGACAAAGCGCGAAAGTACATGGAGATTGCCTATGCCGCCGCGAAGTTCAGCAAAGACACGTCAACGCAAGTTGGAGCGGTCATTATCGGCGCGTCGAATGAAGTCCGATCACTTGGATACAACGGCGCACCTCGTGGCTGTTCGGCGGATGATGAGGGAGATGCGCGCGGTACAACTCGCCCAGAAAAATATTTCTGGTTCTCTCATGCCGAACTCAACGCTATCACGAATGCGGCGCGCGTGGGCACACCTTTGGACGGTAGCACCATTGTTGTTACTCACCCTCCCTGTATGGATTGTGCTCGCGCAATCGTCCAAGCAGGAATCAAGCAGGTGGTTGCTGTGCGGCCAACTGCCGAGTTTGCAGAGCGGTGGATTGAGCACATCCGAAGGGTTCAAGCTCTTTTCCAAGAGTGCAGAATTGGATATTACGAAATTTCAACCAAGGAGTAAAAAGCATGAAACTGTACAAGGTAAATTCCCCTGAACATCATTGGGAAGACGGCGAAGTAAACAAGGCTGCCGTCGAGTGGCACGGCACGCAGGCAGACGCCCGCAAGTCGCGCATCGCCTTCGAGCAGCCGTTCAAGGACATCAAGCCGGCCAAGCGCCCGCGCGTCGAAGTCGAGGAAGTCGACGTTCCGACCGACAAGGCTGGCCTGCTTGTTTGGCTGAACACGAACGCAGTGTGAGCTACGTCGCCTACGCGCGACAGAAGGATGGCAAGCTGGCGGCATTCGAAGTGCCGTCGGACTTGTCCATTCCCGAAGTCATCGAAGCCGTGAAGAGCGAACTCGACGTCGAGCGAGCGATGGTGCTCGTATATGATGCCGACAAAACACCACGTCCTCCATCTGAAAAGGAAGCAGCATGATCATCTCTCCGATGAAGGTTACATACCGTCGGCACATGGGCGACGATTTGACTATTGTCGATGCAGCCCGTGTATCGTTCGATAAAGAAAGCAAGTGGGAAGACACGGACAGCAGATTTAATCAGCTGAATCACGACGATAGCAAACTCATCAACTATCTTGCCAAGCACAAGCACTGGTCGCCGTTCGCTCACACCAGCGTGCAGCTGCGGGTCAAGGCGCCGATCTTCGTTGCCCGCCAGCTGGTCAAGCACCAAGTCGGCGGCGTCTGGAACGAAGTCTCGCGTCGGTACGTCGATAGCGAGCCGGAGTTCTGGTTCCCGGAAGTCTGGCGCGGTCGTCCGGTAAACGCCAAGCAGGGAAGCAATGGGATGATCGACAATGTATTCACCAAACAACTTGTGGATGTAACGAGCAAGGATACGATGGGGAATGCTTTGGCAGCATACATCTACATGCTCGGCGAGGGTGTTGCTCCTGAACAGGCTCGCATGGTCTTGCCACAGAACATGATGACCGAGTGGATTTGGACCGGCTCGCTGATGTTCTGGTGCCGTGTCTGTCGCGAGCGGCTGGCCCCCGGCGCGCAGGCAGAGACTCGTGAAGTTGCCGAGCAGATCGCCGAGATCGTCGCCCCGCTGTTCCCGGTTTCGTGGGCAGCTCTGATGGAGAAGTGATGCACAAGACGATCGCGATCAAGTTGATCGGCGGGCTGAGCGACACTAGCAAAATGCCGGGGTTGTCGTTCGGCTTGCCGACAGCGAACTGCATCACCGGCGAGAAGTTGGCCAAGGTTCCCGATTCGATTTGCAGCAAATGCTACGCGAAGAAAGGCTTTTACAAGACCTATGCTCACTCCGTCATACCTGCTCAAGAACGTCGTCTTGCCGCACTTAACGACCCGCTCTGGGTCGAAGCAATGGTGGTCAGCCTCAAACGTGAAAACTGGTTTCGATGGTTTGACTCAGGCGATCTCCAGTCGCTGGAAATGCTGTTCGGCATCGTAGAAATTGCTCGTCGCACTCCGCACTGCATGCACTGGGTAGCAACACGGGAACGGCAGTTCGTGCGTAGCTTTCTGATGCATAACACAGTGCCGGACAACCTCTGCATTCGAGTCTCTGCGACTTTTGTCGACGTACCAGTCAAACCAATCAAAGGAGTCAATCGTGGAAACGTCCATTCCAAAGACGCGCGGCCTACTGGATACGAATGCCCAGCCCCAAAACAAAACGGAAGGTGTGAAACCTGTCGAGCGTGCTGGGACAAGTCGGTCGCGGTTGTCTCGTATAAAGAACATTAACTAAGGAGCAGCAGAAATGAGCACTCGTTCTCTCACCTTCGTCAAAGACGAAAGTAATCAAGTCGTACTGAACATGTATCGTCAGTGCGACGGTTATCCATCTGGTATCGGCACGGAACTCTATGAGTTCCTGAAGAACATCAAGATGGTCAACGGCCTCGGCCAAGAAACTCAGCCGGTTGCCAATGGCGCCGGTTGCCTCGCAGCGCAGATCGTAGCGCATTTCAAAGACGGTCCCGGCGGCGTGTATCTGCACAACCCGTCGTCGAAAGACTGTGGCCAAGAGTACGAGTACCACATCACTGCCGACCTTTCCGGTATCACCGTCAAAGTTGTGGAGACAGGCGGAACCGGGCACCGGGCGAAGACCTTGTATCAAGGCGACTTGGAAGGCTTTGGCAAGTTCTGCAAGAAAGACTGACATGCACCCCGACGAAGACTACGCATATGAAATGCGGCGCCAGCGTCACCTCGACGAGAAAGACGAAGCAAATGTTCAGACCCATGCTAGCCTGCAGCGAGAGCTGCCACCACTTCTTCGACCAGTTGAAGTTTCCCTTGCTGGCCAGTGCCAAGATCGACGGCATTCGCGCGACGGTGCGTGACGGCGTCGTTTACGCCCGCAGCAACCAACCATTTCCTAACGCAAAGCTTCAAGCCAAATTCAAGCATCTTGAGCATGTTGATGGTGAATTTGTGCTTGGTGATCCGACGCGGCATGATCTCTGCCGCGCCACCGGCGGCGTGACCAACAGCAAGGACAAAGACGTCGACGATCTGAAGCTGTACATGTTCGACCATATCCTGAACCTAAAGGACGCATTCATCGACCGCCGCAATCGCTTGTTTTTCGATGCGCTACGCACGGCCGATGCAGTCATTCATGAGCAACGGACGGTGATGACGCTCGATGATCTGCTGACCTTTGAGCAGGAGTGTCTCGAAATCGGCTACGAGGGCGTGATTGTCCGCAGCCCGACAGCGTATTACAAGACCGGCCGTAGCACGGCGAAAGAGCAAGCCTTGCTCAAGCTCAAGCGATTTACCGACGCTGAGGCGACTATTGTAAACTACTTCGAAAGAGAACATAATGGAAACGAAGCGACGGTAAGTGCCCTTGGGCGTACGAAGCGCAGTTCTGCTAAGGCCGGTAAAACGGGCCGTGGTGACCTTGGCGGGTTTGTTCTATGTACTTCCGACGGTATCGAGTTCTCGTGCGGCACAGGGTTTTCCGACGGCGAGCGGCGCGAATACTGGGACAAACGTGACGAGTTGGTCGGGAAGATTGCCAAGTTTAAGTATTTTTCAATAGGTGTAAAAACCGCTCCGCGCCACCCTGTATGGCTCGGCTTTCGTGACCCGATAGATATGTAGGGGCTATATGCCCGCCCCAATTGCTTGAAGAGCTTCTGACCACCCTACCTCGTGGCGGGTGGCAACGAGTGGACGAGATCAAGAAAGAACTGAACAAGCTTGGTTGATGGGTTGAGCGCTAGAGGATCAGCGCTCCCCTTTTTACAAGGAGGTGAACCACTATCGGCACGATGTTATCGTCACCGACGCGAATAGCCCAGAAGTCCACTTATTATTTTTTTAAGGTAATGCGCTTGTAGTTATTTGGAATAGTAGCGAAAGCTAATTCTGTTCCATTTGTTCCATTTTGTGACCGGCTCGAAACCTTACACGAAGCTTACAACGGAAAACGCTTATATAGGTATGTCGCCCACGGCCGCGGGCACATGGAACAGGCGGAACGCTAAGTGCTTGTTTTATATACTATATATTATTTTATAGAAGAAGAAGAATATATTCATCTAAAAAATATAATAATAGAGGTAGAGATAATACAAATATTGCCGGCCAACTGAATTTTGAGAAACCTTACACGAAACTTACAGCCATTTGGCATACGTTATTTTGTATGCCAAATGGTTTCACATAATTTCGTCGTAGGCCATGCGCTTCACCGCCTCGCCAACCGGCAAGGCGTCACGTAGCGTGCGCTTAGTGGCCACCGTTACGCCGCTGAATGCCTCCGCCTTGGCAGCATCGGCAGCGCGTCCTGTGGCCGCTGCCTTGCGGTCTAGGGCATCGTCTCGTTTGATGTTCCGGTAGAAGTTCTTGGCGCCCTTCTCCACTTGCTGTGCGGCAGGGCCAAGAAGCTCTGACGGTCCCCATTGCGCTACATCAACACCAAGCTGCGGGATGCCGAGCAGGCCGGCCCGCTGCACGCCGTGGGATAGGTAGTCGCCCGGTCCCCAATTGCGCTTCCATGGCGGCTCTTCTCCACCGTTGGACAGGATGCCACGGAGGAAGTCAGCAGCGATCATCATCGGGACGTACGTCAGCACGAGGTTGAATGCCGGGTCGTAGTTGCCGTGTTTGCCTTCGAGGATCGCCCGGTCGATGATCGTCTTGTGGAAGGCATACGTGAATTGCTTCATGTGGAAGAACATCGCGTAGTGCGGGTCGGAAGACCACACCGGGCGCATCGCTGCGTTCGGGCGCAGCATGCAGCTGTCCACGTATTTCATCAGGGCTTCTTGAATGCGTCGATCGGTGAAGTCCAGCTTGCCGCCGGCGTTCAGTGCGATGTCGCCCTTCTTGTATCCTTCGCCGAAGAGTTCTTCCATGTACCGCTGGCTATGCTCGGTCGGATTGGTCAGGTGACGGGTAATGAATCCGATACCTGATGCCATCGCCCCGATGCGCGTACCTTGCGTGAAAGCTTCGACACCGTTGATGCGGAACAGACGGTCGTTCATCTTCTTGGCGAACTTGCCGAGGAAGATCGAGCTGTAGGCGTCGCCCATTTGTGACAGGATGCCGTTCGCGTTCACGATACCAAGGTTGCGTGCCAGTTGCGACATCTCGTCTTGCGGGTATGTACCGCGCCAGCCATGCACCGCCCCGACCGCGCCGCGCTTGAAGGTGTCCCATGCGTCGTTGATCGTACCGCCGCGCACCAGCACGCCAAGCGGATCAGCGAACTGGCTGAAGAGGGACATCCACAACAGACGCATGTTCTGATACACGATCATGTTCGACTGGAACGCGCGCCACTTGGCGTTGATGTCGTGCCCGAGGGTGCCCTCAAGCGCCATCACGGCCTTGTACGGGTCGTTCATTTCCGTGACCAGCGCGCTCGCCAGCTTCGGGTTCGTCTTGGCGATCTCCGCGATGAAGTTGTGCAGCGTCGGCTTGCGCGGGCGTTCGACGTCCTTGCCGTCCTTGACGTCTTGCAGGAACTTCTTCATGTTCGCTGCGTATTTGTCCATCACGGTCTTACGCGCGGCTTTGAACTCCTTACCGCCGTCCTTTCCGAATTTGTCTGCCTCGATCTCCGCCGCGCCGGCCAGCATGTTTTGCAGGACTTCGCCGTCGTTGCCGAAGCGGCGGGCGTACTCCGCGCGATGCACGGCATGCCCGACGTAGGTCGTCAGGATGTGGATGGCGTCTTTGCTCTGGAAACCTTGGAAGCGTTCGTCCGAGAGGAACCCAAGCTTCCGCGCGTTGGCCGCTTGCATGTACGGAGTGAAGCCGATGCTGGCTTCGGACTCTGTCAGTGCTTCCGCGCCCTTGTTCAGCACTATGCTTTGCTGAATGGCCGCTGCTTCAACCGCTGTCATGTCCTTGCCAGTCACTTTGTGATAGTCGTCTCGAACCATCTTCGTGAAGTTGTATGCGTCCTTCTGAACCGCCTCGACGTCCCATGTGCGCGGGAAATAGTTCTTGCGCTTCTGTACCGGTACGCCTGCCTCGTCGAGGTAGTCGTACATCTGCTTGAAGAAGCCGGTCTTGCCGTCACCGTCCTTGCCGACCAGTCGTTCTTGGATCGCGCGAATCTTCGCGTCGTTCGACAACTTGAACCCCGGTGTTTGCAGTCCTTCCAGAACCAGCGCAACGTCTTCCTTGTCCGCGCCGGTGAAGATGCCCTTGATACGATTGAGCATCTGGTCTTCTTTCTGCTGCCGTGCCGACATGAAGCTGATGCCCTTCTTGTCGCCCGGAGCGCTGTAGAAGATTTCGGCAATCTCTTGCAGCAACTTGTTGTCGCGGCTTCGCAACACGCCGTCGGCAGAGTACCCCGCCCGTTTCATGGCGGCGAGTACCGGCACGCTTGCTTGCTTGATCGCTGCGTATAGCGCGTCGTTCTTGGCGACGTCCTTGGCCAATACCTCTGCCACGGCATTCGGTTCGCTCATCTTGCCGTCGTGAAAGGCCTGCATGATGGCTTCGGCCTTCTGGTCGTTACTCAACACGCCGAAGACCTTGCGGAAGGCGTTGGCTACCTTCTTGAACCACGACTCAGTCTGGTCGCCGACGCGCAGCTTGCCGGCCGCCCATATCTGGAACATGTAGGCCACGCGCTCGTGCTCGGAGCTGTCTAGTTGCTTCATAATCGCCGCGCGGTTCGGCTCGTTGTGGAAGAATTGTTCGAGCTGACGACGGATCGGCGCGCCGGCGGCGGCCCGCCCGAGAACCTTCGCAGCCTCCGGGTTGCTGTCCATGAGGCGCTGAAAGAACTCGTGCATGGCCTCGTGGTGCGCCTTGCTCATTGGGTTGATCGCATTGATCGCGATGCGGATAATCGCCTTGCCGTCCTTGCGGTTCCACGCCCCGCTGTTCCCGCCAAGCGCCTTGGCGAACTCTACGGCGACGTCCGGCCCGAGGGTCTTCTCGACGTATTCCTTCGCCGCCTCGATTTCGTCGGCCGTTACTTCGCTGTCGGAAGGCTTGGAAGCTTCCTTGTTGGACTGAGCTACTCCGGCGCTTTCTGCCCGCTCTGCATTTTCTGATGCGGTACGCCCGGTGTCGGCGTGATCACCAGTCCGCTCTTCAGCGCCAGCTCCCACTGCTCTTTCAGTGTGTAGTGTTTTCGGGGCGTACGAGCTTCCTGTTTTTGCAGCTTCGTTAGAAAGTCTTTCATCGTACCCGACTCCGGAAGATTCCCCGGCGATTGCGGCGCGTCGTTCTTCGTCTGTTTTTGCATTGATTACTCCGTTTATGTAAGTCGAAATTTCCGGCGAGTCCTTCGCCATTTGTGCAGGGAACATCTTCGTCAGCGCGTACAGCTGGGCGAATACTTCCATCTGAAACACTGGTTCGCCGAGCGTCGTGGCATTGGTTGAATACAACGGATAATCCAGAACATCCCATGCTCCGCCCTTGTTGTACAGCTCATACGCGGCGTTGACGAGGTTGTTCTTGTCTTTATTCGCTCGCAACACGACCTCAAAGCGGCCATTCATTGCGGCGAAGCTTATGATTCTTCCGTCCACTACCGCGGAAGCATCGAGCTTGTGAGCGCCCTCGTGCAGAAGCCCTAGCATCACGTCGGCGGCCTCCATTGAGTCGACTACCACTCCTTCGTGCGCAGCTGAAATAATGGTCAAGGCCTTAGTGCTTATCCCGATGACGTCTTTGTCATGGGCATAGAACATGAAGGCCGCGTCGGAGTTGAAGGACACGAATGTCGTGTCTTTGACTGGCAGGCCGGCATCCACCAAGAACTTCCTCATGGCGGCAGATATCTTGCGCATCGCCGGGTGGTTCTGTATGCCCGCGCCATCGACCCTGTATTCGCTATCGATCGAGTTGCGTATCTCGTCGACCACTTCTTCTGCGATGTCTGCCTCTGGCGCAAGGTTTTTTATATCGGCTACGAACCCGTCAAACATTCGCCGCGCGATTTTTTCTTGGCCGGTAGTCAGCTTCGCAAATATTCCGGTGTTGTGCAGCACTTGCAGTTTGCCGTACGCTACGCGCATACGCTCCTTCTGCAGTCCGGTCTGCTCCGCCTTGCCCTTCTCGGCCAGAGTGTTCAGCGCGCTATTCAAGAAGTTCTGGAACTTTCCTTCGAGAGCCTCCATGGCTTCTGGGTCGAGGCGCTTGTTGAACTTGTTCTTCTGTGCCGCCTTGCCGATCGCGGTCGTAACCGGCTCGAAGTGGTTGGCCAGTCCGGGCGATACCTTGCTGGCCGCAGCAATCTTGTCCAGCAGCGCCAGCATCGGCTTCGTGAAGTCACGGCCGGTGACGCCGCTCGGTACCATCATCTTCAGTCCGCGCACCACGAGTTCAGACAATGTGCCCTCAGTGGCATCGACTTCTTTGCGTGGCTTCGTGCGTGGGTGAAGCACCTCGCCAGTGCTCTCGTCGTGGGTGCGCACCTTGCGCTCCGAGGCCAGTTGTGCACTATCGGCCATATCCGCGACTTCGCCGCCAGAGCTTCCGGCCATATCGACCTTGTCTACGCCCTCGATGGCCGCGGCAAATCCGGCCGCCGGCGAGTCGAGGTAGTCCTTCAGGTTGGCAGCCTCTTCTTCCAACTCCTCTGCTTGGTCGGACAGGGCGTCAGCTTCCTCTTGAAGCTCTTCGGCACGGGTCTCCAGCTTGTCCTTCCTTGCGCCCTTCGTCCCTTTGGCGCGCGCGGTCGCTTCGTCCGCCTGCTTCTGTTTCTCAGACGCAGCGGCTTCCAGCTCTTTGATCTCTAGTTCGAGAGCTTCGAGGTCTTCCACCGTCGATGCGCGCTCTCTTTGCGTGTCCTTTCCGCGATCGCCCTTGATCGTTGCGCGCTGTCCGTGGAGCATGTACTGCGCCTTGCCACCGAGCTGTCCGAGTTTGAAGAACTTACCGAAGGCGCCGAACACGTCGGCCTCGTGCGAAGCTTGCGCCTTGATGTTGGCGTACTGCTTGCGTAGGTCGGCGAGTTCTTCCGGCTTCGCTAACTTGGCGGCTTCTGCAAGCGTGACGAGCTGCTCCTTGAACTTCTCAGGGAAGCTGTTGCGGTGCTCAGCCGACTGCAATTGCTTCAGCTCGGCGTCCGTTACCTCGGTGGTCTGCGGCGTGTGGATGGTCTGCTTCTTCGTACCCTTGCCACCGTTGTAGACGTCGATCGCCTTGACGTCCGGGTTGCTCAAGATCGAGGACATGCCCATCGAGAAGTGACGTAGCATTTCAGCCGCGCCGCCCGAGCGATTTGCCTTGACGTCCACTTGCTCACGGCCGCGCATTTCCTTGATCAGCTCGTGTGCTGTCAGCGTGATCTCGCTGCCGTCTTTCATGTGCAGGGTAAAGCGGCCTTCACCCCGGTGGTTCAGGTTCTGCTTGGCGAAGAAGCCCTTGCCTTCCACACCCTCAACCGAGGTCAGGTTCTCGAACCCGAGTTCCTGTAGTGCCTTGCGCTTGGCCTTGAAGTCCTTTTCGCCGAGCGCGGCCCGCAGCTTCTGGGCTGTATCCAGATCGACCTTCGTCGACGTGTCCTTCACCGTCTTCTTGCCGAGGCGAAGGAGATCGCTCGTTTGGACGTCCGTCTTGTCAGCTGCCAGCCCGACCGCTCCCGCTGTAACGTGCAGCATGCGCGCCGGATGATCTTTCAGTCCTTCGACCGTAGTACCGAGTTGCTCTGCGATATCCGCCAACGGCGTACCAGACAGGGAGGCGTACTCTACGGGCGTCAAGCTCCGCACGTCTTCGCCTTGCGCTTTGTGTTTTGCCAACGCGTCGGTAAAACGCTTCGTGATTTCCTTCCGTGTCTGCGGAGTAGCATGCCCAAGGTTCCACATGCCGCCGTCGGCTCCGCTGCCGTGGAAGCTCTGGTTCGGTGCGTTGTCGAACACCGTGCGGTCCTCCGGCGCGACACCTTCGTCGTTCTCGACCTTGCTCTCTTCTTGTAGGGCCGGCCGCTGGGCGCCGAGGGCTTCGAGCACCTTGTCTGTGTTCTTGCCGAATTGATCCTTCAATGCCGTGTCGAACTTCGCGCGCTTCTCGGCGCTCATTTCCGGGTACTTCGCCATGAGCGTCTTGATCTGCTGCGCAATGGCGACGGCTTCGTGCGGGGTCGGCTGATCTACATCGAGCGCGGTGTGGTTCCGCACGAGGTTGGCCATGGCAAAGTCTGCGTTTTTGCCCGAAGACAGCGAGGCCTTGATTCGCGACATGAACCCGTCGTCAGCCTCGAGTTCGCCGCTTCGCACCAGCAGACCGTGCATGTTGCCCAGCGCTTCAGCCAGATTCTCGGGCGTACCGAAGTCGTCCTCAAGCGCGTGCAGCGGAAGCTCGCCCTTTGCGCCGTCGATCAAGTGCCGCTTCAGGTAGCCGTATAGCTCGGCGGCACGATCGATATTCTCTGGCTGTGCCAGAGAGCTTGTCGGCGGCAGATACTTCTGCATCTCGTCGAAGATACGACGGTCAGCGCCGGTGAATTCCGCATTCTTGCCCTCGCCGTGCAGGCTCCCGTATGCGGCTTTGGCGGAGGATACGAAACGATCGACACCCGCCTTGGCACGCTGCGCCGTCTCGTGCTTGCCGAGGGCCTCGCTCATTCCGGTCCATGCGTCGGAGACACCGGCAGCGGCCTTGTTCTTGAAGTCGGTCGCAGCCTGCTTCAGGTCGTCCGCCGCCTCGCTGTTAAGGATACGGTCGGCCAGCCCGTGGGCGGCTTCTGTGCGTCCTGCGTTGTCCTGTGCGTCCCAGTCCAGTACCGTGCGGTCGTCCGCCTGCGCCATACCGGGCGGCAGCGCCTTGGGCGCGAGCAAGCCCTTGATGGCCTCTGTCGCGCCGCGCCCTTGCGCCCACGCCACATCGGCGCCACGGCCCACCGTGGAGGTGCCGCCGCCGGCCGCCCAGCCACCGAAAAAGGCTTCCTTGAGGTCTTTTTCGTCCTTGGAAGCGTCGCGCTGGGGGTTGTAGTAGCTCTGCATGCCCTGCTGCATACCTTGCTGTAGGGCTTCTGGCACGCCCTCTGTGAGGGCCGCTTCCGGTACCGCCTTGGCCACGTGCCCGAAAGCATCCTTTGCCGTGGCCTTGAGGCCGTCCTTGAAGACGTTCTTCACCGCCGCACCCGCGCCGGCCGCCCGGTTCAGCAGTAGAGCGTCGCCGGCCGCTTCGAGCGGGGATGCCACTGCGGCGTACAGGCCAGAGGCAGCTAGGCGCTGCCCCGGCGTTGTATTGGCCATGATCGCCGGGTCTTCGCGTAGCGTCCCGGCCCCTTCGCCGAGCATGAGCGGCGCGGCCCCGGCGGAGCCACCGGCCCACGTTTTTGCGAGCGGCGACATCGCCGACCCACGTAGGCCGTACCGAGCCGCCGCACCGCCGATCACGGCCGGCACGACATTCATGGCGTTCTCGCCGACCTTGCCGGCGACGTACGAACCGAGGGAGCCGAGGGAATTAACGTCTTCGTAACTCGCCACCGGCATCGGAATCGCGGCGGCTTGCGCACGGTTTGCAGCCGCCCAGTCGAACATCGGCTGTGCTGTCTCCGGCGCGAATGGCTCGAGTATCTGGCCGCCAGCGTCGGCAAGCAGCGCAGGCGCCGTCAGCATGGAGCGGCGTAGGCCGGCCCCAAACGCCGGCGTACCTTCGAGCATTGACTGCTGGCCGGCTGCCGCCAACTGCGCTTCTTCCTCCGGCGTCGCGAAAGAAGTTTGTGGCGCTACAGGAGAGAACGAGGTGCGGATAGACGGCATATTATTCCTTGGTTACTTAGCTCCGGCGTCTTGCAATTGCTTTTTGCGTAAAGCCGACATGTCGTTGCTTCCGAGTGGCCCCATTCCGCCCTTGATCGCATTGGCCCGCACTGTGCGTCCGCCGTTGAAGTCGTACATCGTGTCGCTGATGCGTGGGTCAAAGATTTTGGCGTCGAGGTAGTCTGCGACCCCGATTTTACCATTCTTGCCCCTCCACTGCGGCAGGCCGATCAAAGAGTCCCGGTCGGTTGCGACGTCGCTAAAAGCCATCTTGCGTTCTTTTTGCAGTTCCGGGAATTCCGCAGAAGTGCCGGAAATAGACGCTCCGTTCACCGCCTTTGCGTACTCGTATGCGGACTTGAACGCGGGCAGAAGTTTGCGTCGCTGCCCCGGCGACATCTTCTCGAAGTCAGCAGTGGTCGGCAGCAGTGTGCCGTCCGGTAGTTGCTTACCGCCGAATGCGTTCATGCGGATGGCGTCGCGGAAACCGACGAGATCGTCGCCCTTGTATCCCGAGTCTTCAACCATTTTGTCGGCGTCAGCGAGGCTAGTCTCAGCCAGTTTTGCACGTGCGGTAGCTTCGGCGACGGTCTGGGTACGATCGAATTGCGAAGCTTGTTGCGCGAGGGTAGCGCGCTGGATGCCACGGCCTTCTTTGGCATCCGCCGTCTTCGCTTCGGTGTCCGTTGCGTGGTTACGGTTCTGTTGTTGCAGAATCTGCTGCTGCGCCTGCGCGAGGCCCATGGCACGGTCCCGCGGGTCATTGCTCTCCATCAGGCTGTCAGTACGGAGCTTGTCAAAGGTCTGCACTTGCCGCGCCAAGTCCTTGGTCATGCGGTCCGCTTCCTTGGCACGCCCTGCTTCATTCTGCGCGTCCGTGTTGTCGAGGCCGGCCATCACATGCAACTGACCGTTCTTGTCTCGGCCCGACGTCACTGCGCCATTGACGGTCCCGGTTGTGTTGAGGCCGGAAAGACCCCGGCGTGCCACTTCTGCGTCCAGCTTCGGTGTCTTGGAAGCTTCCGGAGCCACGTAGTTTTCTGGAGTGCTCATCTGCGGGCGTTCAATACCGGGAACTGAGCGCGACGGATCGACACTCATTTGCGGTGCCGTCGGTAGGCTCAAGTGCTGAGCCTGTGCCTGCGCCGTCGGAGCGGCACCCGGGCGAAGATTGTCTGGCAACATGTAATCGCCTTTCATCCCCGGCATGTTGTTGCTTAGCCACCGGGCGCCAGCGTCCAGCCCGGTGGCCAGATTATGCTTGCCACCGGTGGCATAGTTCACCGCCTCGTCACCGAGGTTCACGGCTGTGCCGGTCCACGGGCCGACTGCCATTGCGCCGCCCTTGATCGCCGCGGCTACTTGTTCTGCCGGAGCTTCGGCGTTCACCATGTCGATGCCGTTGCTGACCACGCCGGCAACTTGCGCCGCGCGGCCGAGGTTCTTCATCAGTCCCGCCGGTTTGGCCGCAGGGGCAGGGGCGGGACGATTGGCAGCGGCTTGTTCCGCCATTGCCGTGGTTTGGTTCGGGAGTAGCTGCGCGCCGGGTGCGGCATTATTCACTTGCTGACGCAGGATTTCATTCGGCACAGCCTTCTGGAATTTGTTTGGCTGTTGCAGATTGCCGTAGTCGTCCACGAACCCGCCGAGGTTGTAGTTCCCGCCGTCACGCAGGCCGCGAGTCGGCGGGCGGCCGTCGTTGGACTGCTGAATGACGTCCTCGATCATGTCGAGCGCCTGCGGATTCTGGGCAGTCTTGACCGGCAGAACCACGGCTTTCTCACCGTCGGACACATTGATCTGGTTGCCGGCTACCTTCACCGGGATGTCATCGCTGGTGCCAGTACCCTTGCCCTCGAACTCGAATGTCTTCGCGCCGACCACGCCGCCGGCGGCGAGGTTGCCGAGCATGCGCTGACGCTCGCGGATGCCGTTGATCGCCCCGCCAAGACTCGGCGAAGCTGCTGAGGGAGTAGGTGCGGGGGCCGGCTGCACTACGTTTGGTGCGAGTGCCGGCGCAGGTGCGGCCGCGGTCGACATGCCGAGATTCCCCAGCGCGGCATTCTTCTTTGCGCGTTGGGCGTCCGTCAGGCCGTCATTTCCGATGACCCCGCCGTCGGCGAATCCTCCGAGGCGGCTACGCAGCCCGTTCATGCGTGCCTGACGCGCGTCGATGTCTTGCTGAAAAGTCGTCTCCATCGGAGAGGCAGGATCGGAGACCGCCGGCGAAGTAGACGGGCCGAAGCGCTTGGCAAGAGAGTCGCCTACGGTATTCCCAATGCGTTGCGCGAGCGCCGCCGTTGGGTCTTGTTTAGCGACCGGGTCCAAAAAAGCCTGACCGGGGTGTGAGCGCTGTCGTTGTTCTTCCTCAGCGGCCCACTTGACTGTATTGGCGTTGTTCAACACATCGGGGTTGTTGGTGAACTGAGCGGCGGTAGTTGCGCTCATGCCCTTGTAAGGGTCTTCCTCTCCCACGACTCCGCCGGCGGCCATACACAACCCGCGTTTTGCCTTGCTCTTGAATGCTTTTTGAATGTTGTTCATAGTGGTTCCTATGTGCGTGGCGGAGTATAGCAGAACCTAAACGTCTTGGTTTTGCGTTGTAATCGTTGACCCACCAGCCTGCATCGTGACGCCGACGTGGAGGTTGTTGAAAAGAGCCACGGCCTGTTGCGTTATGGTGGTGAGTTCCCCGAGCAGTGCTTTCAGATTGAACTCCGTGAAAGCTGTTTCCGTTGCTTGGTTTTTGGAACTGGCTTCAAGCCCGAGCGAGACGTTGCTCTTGCTGACATCCGTTGCGAGTGTCGCATTAAGCTTGCTTGCTTCGAAACCGAGGCTGGCGTTGGCCTTGCTTGCATCGAAGGCGAGCGACGTATTTACTTTTCCAACATCGACAAGAAGGCCGGCATTCGTTTTGCTGGCATCCAGCATGAACGCAGCAAAGGCTTTATCGGCATCGAAAGCAAGTGAGGTATTTGCCTTTCCAGCGTCGATCGCCGCGCCCGTGTTTGTCTTGCTCGCATCCAAGGCCAGTGACGCCGTGACTTTGCTTGCATCCAAGGCCAGCGAGGATGTCGTCTTGCTGGCTTCCAAAGCAAGGGTCGACGTTGTTTTGCTTGCGTCAAGCGAAAGCGACGAGGTGGTTTTGCTCGCCTCAAGCGAAAGTGACGACGTTGTTTTGCTGGCTTCCAAAGCAAGGGACGAGGTGGTTTTGCTTGCATCTAGGGCGAGTGACGACGTGGTTTTGCTCGCGTCCAAGGCAAGTGAGGATGTGGTTTTGCTTGCGTCCAAAGCGGAGCTTACGTTGAATTCTCCGACCTTCGCCATGACATCTTTCGCATTCGCATCGGCGCTATAGAAAGACGCAGCCGATGAAATCAGTTTGGTTTGGATGTCGTAACCAATTCCGAGTAACTTCGATGCCATGTCAGGCGCAGAAGCCAGCGATTTTATGTAGTCATTTGCAGCCTTCAAAACCATGTCGCGTGCCGCCATGGCTTGCTGAATCACAAAGCGATACTGCTCAACCGACATTATTGCTATCTTTCGGCTGGACTCGGCCAAAGCATCTTGCGCTTTTTGTTCGATCTGCATTACAGCAGAAATAGATGCCGCAGCTGGCATCGGGAAACGCCTCGAAGCAAACTGCGCAACTACTGCATCTTGCGCCCGGAGTTTGTCTGACAGGATACGAGCAGCGTCGTCGCCCCAAATCTGCGCCTGTGTCGATGCCGGAAGGTAGGAGTCGGTTTGCAAAGCCGCCAGCAAAGAGCTTTCTGCTGCCGTGTAAAGCGCCTGATTATTGGGCGCGTAGGTTGCAATCCACGTCGTATATTGCGCCACAAGCCACGCTGCGATTTCCAGATACTGCGTCTTCCACTCGTCCCATAAATCAGCCATTTCTATGTTGGCCGGTATATTAACGGGCGGCGCGACGATGACTGGGACCGTAACAGACCCAGACGTTACAGAGGCAGAAGTCACTTCAGAAGAGGCAACCGGGGATGCAAAAACAGCATCTGCTGTAACGCTACTTGATGTAACCGTACCTGCCGTAACCGTTCCCGCTGTAACAGAATCTGCTGCCGCTGTCGGATAGGTAATTGTGCCGGCAGACAGGGCATCAACGGTGATCTCAGCCGGGGTCGTTACCATTCCGGAAGCAACCGCATCTGCTGCCGCTGTTTGGGCAGATACAGTTCCTGCGGTTATAGTCGGCGCTTGGCTCGGGTCAAACATAGCAGACCCAGTGATTGCGTCAACACTGGCGCTGGCGGCGTCAGACTTTTCAAGCGCCAAACACCATGTGGCGTTGATGACATCTTCCAATACCCCCATCGTGGCGTTTGGAACTTGGTATAGATTTACGCCGTTGTCGGGCGTCCCGATTAGCTGGGCTTCAAGGTTAATAATTTCGCAGGGCATACTTAAATCCTCCGACCGGACACAACCGGCACAAAGCTGACGGACGCCAGCGTGAAATCGGAACCTTCGGTATTGTACAACGAAAGGTCGTACCAATTGGCGCGCAAGCCCTTGCCCGTATCAATCCGCTGAATCTGAAGGCTCGTGCTGATTGACCGGGTTTCATACCGATAATCTTCATCATCAGGGGTTGAAACACGTAGCTCAATCGGCGTCTCGGACGCACACCCGACATAACACGCAGGAAGGTGCTTCAGGTTTTCTCCGCCGAAGTCAGTTTTACCGAGCGAGACATGCGCATCCACCGCGCCGACAGAAGCAAGATCGTAAAACCCTGCTGGTCCAGTGGCGTAGTTTCCTGAAACCGAAGTAAAGTCGTACCCGGTATATTGGGACGCCGCAGTATTTTCCAGATTCATGCACCACCCACAAGATACGGCACGGTAGTACCCGTTGGAAGAAAACACTCCCGTCACACCGGAAGCCGGCGCAGTCAAGTCGATGTTGTCGATCATCGGAACAGTAACCTGCCCTGACGTGTCGGCAAGGACAAACCCGTTCTCGCTGAACCACCCAACTATCGGTTTGTACGGCACGCTGAACGTCGTTCCCGCCACACCGCCGTAAGGGAGCACATCAACCACGTTCTGCGCGTCAAGAATATCTGTACCGGCGAACCAGTAGGTTTTGTCAGCAGTGACGTAAACCCCGTTCTGTCCTGAAATTGCGTTGGTCACATCGGACGGAAACGCCAACATCAGGTCGGTAGGCACATAGTACCCCGGTCGCGCCGGAAGGCCGACGTAGATGGTGCTGTCTTTGTAGGTGCATAGGCGGCTGTTGTGCAAGAACGGAACGCCAGCAGGGATAGGTTCTTCGTACCGCTGATTCGCCTCGCGCCCTGTTGTCTCCGACGTTACATCGCAAGTCGCAGTACCCGTAGTTACCGTCGCCGCAAGCATCGGGATTGAGCCATTCACCGTCGAAACATAGACGTTGATGTGCGTAGCACCAGAAGTTGCAGAAGGCAAGGTAATGCGCAATCCACCTACGGCGGTAAGTTCGTAGTTGCTGGACGGGCTGACGCCGCCCTCTTCGCCAGTGGCGCTGTTGCGGTACGATACCGCCACCTGATACCATCCCTTGTACAGCGTGCCAGCAATAGTCGCCACGGACGGGCTGCTCGGCATGGGCAGTGCCCACGGATACCACACACCGGCTTCTATGCGCCCCGAGTCCGTACCGTTCGAGTAGTAGAGCGAACCGGCGTACTCGGCATAGTTCACCTTGTCGTCATTGCTCAACACCTTGAATAGCGTCTGCGTATATGTTGGCAGCGCCACGGCGTACATTATTCCGCCGGCCACCATGTAGCGGGCGCCGCCCAAAGTCGTGTAAAGCGAGTGCGGCGCAGAGAGCGCCTGAAGCAGTGTGGCCGCTTTGCGTCGGCGAACTCGACCCGCGTTGTCGATGTCGACATTCTCCGCCGCACGTAGCCAGTACCCGTCTTTCGTTGCCAGCGCGAAATCAGGCAAGCGATTATTGATCCCGAGGAACCCGCCTATCGGTTGTGTTTTCATACTATGCCCACCCTACAAAACGAGATGAAAAAGTATCAGGAATACCCTTTAACTCCGCCGCTCCATGCCCGTACACAAGCCCCCGCGTACTCGACGTAGTAAAGAATTGTTGCGACACTACCGGTGGAGCGTAAAAGAAAACAGATATTTCAGGAGGCGGAGAAAATGGAATTTTGCAAAAAGGTGTAATTAATGACGCATCTATAATGTCGGTAGTTGTTTCGACCCTATCAGTAAAGTACGTCCGTACTGTTGGAATTCTGAATGAGTTATCCCCTATACGCGGCGCCCAATATTCGCCAACAGGGTGCGCCCCCGGACCGGGGTCATTAAGTTCGCTGTAGATAATGTGCTGCGCCCAACTTGATGAACTTGTCGTTTCGTCTCCGTACCATCCAGTAGTTGTTCTGGTGGTTGTTTGTTCCCCGTAGGAATAAACCGCTTCGGCATCGTAAAAGGGAACAATAAGCAGCGCCATACTGGTTTTTACCTCTGTCCCAGACTCTTCTTTTAGTCCGTTCAGAACAGCCTGGGTAATAAACGACACGGTGTAAAATGTATAGGCCCCAGTATACGACTCGTTGTAATCCGTTGTTGCGACATCGGCGTAGGTTCCAACAACCCCGTCAGAAAATATGTACGTTCCAGGGGTAACTGTAATAGTTGTATTGTATCTCCGACCGTCGTTGGCGTAGTAGGTGCTGTATCCGCCAAATTCACCAAGGGAGGAAATGGTTTTGCTTCCTAGCTCTTGCCGCTGAAGTTCTAAATACTGATTCTCTCCGATAGAGGCGGCCCCGCCGCCATAGAAACCGGAATTCATCACTTTGTTGTATCTTGCTACCGCCTCCCTGTATCCACCTTCAGTAAACACCGTTGTTGTATTGTCTAACAATGAAGCGTTAGTAGGCGCTGCCAATGCGTCAGTTGTCCACGGACAAGCCAAGCCCCAATAAGAAGGAGAACTTTCGCGTTTGTACTCCGTAAGCGCCTCACCACCAGTTGCGGTAAACCTGAATGTCAGCAAAGTGTCGCGCTCGTAGAAGCAGTAAATTGGCGCGTCCCCAAAATCCCCGCCCCACAAGGTTCCAAACGTGTATAGAACACTGAGTGACCACAACGGATAGCTTATCACTCGCGTATACATGCTGCTATGCCATTGAACCGGACCCTCTATAGTCTCCGAAGTTACCACCCAATTACTTGCTTCTGACGACAAAGACGTATTTTTAGCGTTGTTTCGAGAGATTCTTAAACGATAATGCGTCGACGTATGGATGTCGCCCTCATTGTGTTGAATTATGTCTGCCGCAGTTCCGGACCAGTTAAATTTCCACCCGTATCCAAGCATAGACATTTGTGGAATAGAAAGCGGCAATTCAACTATCGTAGAAGAAGGTATGGACTGAGACAAAACATATGCCTCGATGTAGTCTAGCGTTGCCATATCTCCGCCAGCTTTCAACAACGTGATAAGTGGTTCGACCGCCGAAGTCCTGGCTAATTTAACGGCACGCACCCCAGATTGATGCACTGTCATTAGCCAATGCGTATAGTTTGGGTCGCGGTAAACTCCGGTGTTTGTAGTTATTTCTGTTCCATCTTTATATACGAGCGACGGTTGTACGCCGTTGCCAAGCGCCCAATCCCACCGGCCAAGCTTTCTTCCGTACTGGGCCTGAACATACAACCGGGCCTTTCCAGTAAACATGCTTGCAGGGCATCGGGCAATACAAAACTTCTTCGCGGACAGATCGCCTGTAAACGTGCGTTGGCCGCTGCCATCATATGGCGTCAAAAAGGATATGGCAGGGTCACCAGAAATTGGCGCATCTGGAATGCTGGTTATGCCCGGTGGTGCGATATAACCCAACAAGCGCGGAACAGCCGCCGCTGCTTGTTGCTCAGTTGAATAGTACAAAACGCCGTTTGGATTTGCTACGTCGTACGTAGAAACGATGTCTATCGCTCCGGAGTCCATGAAGACCTTCGGATTATGGTCGTAGCTTACGGGAAGTTGTTCAGTGACGTACTCGCACATTCCACCCCGCGTTCTGAGCCTGGTTACAGATCCGTCTGAATTCGTGTTGAACCGAGTATTGCAACTGTTTGTATCGAGAACGGACGCGCGCATCTGCCGTTCAAGAGAGTGTCCCATAGCGCCGCCCTCGGGGTGACTGTCGCTATGCCTTGTAGGGAGAACATCGGATTTTTCGTTATCGTTCATTCTTGTGCAAAAGCTCTTTTTTGTTTGGTTACAACAAAAACGGTTTGTGGGTACAGAAGTTCGCCGAACGTCCCGCGCAGGCCAGAAACAACCGGAACAGTTACGTCGATGCTCCCCTGTAGATATTGATACGCGCCGCCGAACATTGAGGCTCCGACGGGCACGGTTGCATTGATGTCGCCCTGTACTGGTTGGTAGGTGCTACAAAGGAGCGAAGCCGCAATCGTGGGGTTTATGTCCGCAAGCAGGGCGTTTCCACGCGATGCTGAAAACGAACAGATCGGTGTGATGGACGGTGAGAGCGCGCTATCCGTTCCAACGGCTGCCGACGCTGAAAAAACAGAGCGGATCGTCGCCGACAAAGCACTGGCAGTTCCGACTACCCCGGCCACGGAAGCAATCGTCGGGACGACTGCGTTGAGCTTTATGGACGGTACTGCCGATAGGCTGATTGCAGCAACAGGTCGAACTGATGCATCTATAACACCAGTAGTTCCATAAACACCGGCTATAGAAACAAACGACGGAACAACCGCATTCAGCTTTGCAAACGGCACAGCAAAAAGGTTCATCGCAGCGACGGGCCGAATTGCCGCAGATATAGCCCCGGTAGTCCCGGAAATACCCGTCATAGCAGTAACCGCAGGAACGACCACGCTCAACCGTATAGACGGAACGGCCAACGCGCTCATTGAAGCGACGGGGCGAATTGATGCAGCTATAACACCGGAAGGCGCAGTATTTCCAACAATTGTCGGGCGTACCCTAATAGTTGCCGAAAGCGTAATAGGGTTAGAAACACCCCCATAAATAGCCGCGACAGGTCGCACCGTTGCCGCAAGTGTTCCGCTGACGGTCGTGTTTCCAAAGATCGACGCAGATACCACGGGGGCCATAAGGCCGACCGCGTAGACAGGGATGGTCGAAGTAAAACTTGCTTGTATCCCACACTCTATATTTATGGTTGCGGTGCGCGGCGTACTGTCTGCGCCGAACATTGCTACCGGAGATAGTGTTGCACCAAACGTTGCCGACGTACCAACTACTAATGAGGCAGAAAACTCCGGGGTAATAGTTGCCGCAATAAACCCGACATCATCTACGGAGCCAGTTGCGCCGTAGCTTAATTCCCCGTAGGTTGCTAGTCCGTACATTTAGTTGGTTGCTATGAGGTTAGGCATCAGTACACCCTGAAATCGCTTATATAGCTGGACCCATTCCAAACTGCGCCACCTGCATGAAGGTCACTTGTCGCGCTGCTGCTTGTCCCCGGCGTAATGTCCGTCCATGATCCACCTCCAATTACCGGGTACTGTGTTCCGCCCTGAATCGAGTAAGTGGCACCGCCGCCGGAAAGAGCGCGAATCTTGACTCGATACGCGATGCCTTCAGTAAATCCGCTACCAACTGTCCCTCTACCCGTTCCGTTTTCAAAAACATTGATAACGCCAGAGCCTGCAAAATTTACAGCATGTGCCATGTCGGAATAGTTGATACCTGCCCCGGTGTTCCACCCAACCATTCCGTATCCGCTGCCCCCTTGGTCAATTCCGGGGAAGAAATCTACAACAACCGTTGGTTGACCGCTTCTGGCATGGCTTCCTTGCTCATAAAGCCCGTTCGTATTCCATGCGGCGTTTCCGAAAAACTTGCACCACTGGTACGTCGTGTCGATTTCGACGTTGCCTGCGGTTGATTGTGTCCGCGTCCATGTGGTCGCGGTGTCTAGCGAAGCTCCCATAAAATCGTCGCGGAATGTATAACTTGCCGATACTGGATCGGCAATAACAGACCAGTCGGACGGACACAATACGAACGAAATTGACCCGCTGGCCGCACCTCCTGTTGAGGTTCCAAGCCCAGACGCAATGTTTCCGGCAACACGCTTGCTGATCGCCATAGATAATTGGTTTCCAACGCGATTGAAATCAGCGTCGTTTATTTCATCCCATAGATTTATTCCAGCGGTGCCGTATGACCCATACGCGCCAGTACGATACTTAAGAATAAGCCATGTCAGGTTGAATGTCGTATTTTGAACAATGATCGCGCCGTACGGTCCAGGAAGGAATGGCTTCTCTTGTTCCGCAGCAGTGATTTGCACGTTCCTAAGCGGCAATTCTGCCATCTGCTCCAGCCGAGAATAATACGTAGTCCACGGGTCTGAATAAGTTGGCGCAATGGGGTCGATCACTATTGCAGCAGAACCGGCGTCTAACCCAACAAGCGTTGTGTCTCTCATGGAAAGAAACCGCTGTGGGTTCCGTTGTTCCATTCTTCCTGCACTACCGAGTCGGGTGTTGTAGCTCGCCAAAAGCATCTTTGTTTCTGACGAGCCAACTGCGTAGGAAAACGCCCCTGTTTTTAAGGACTCAATAGCATCCGGCTCAAGCGACGCGGCTAGGTATTTTGCGTACCCCTCTCCGGAAAAAATTCTAGTTCCTTGTAGCGCCGTCATCGTCACAAATACACGCTTGTCGCCAGCCGCAAAGCTTACCAAAGCATCTGAATTGCTAGACGCCAAGACCGTTGTTCGCGTCAGCGTATTTGCCGCCGAGTAGGTTCCGAGGCCGATTTCCCACGCTCCTGTTGGCGTTCCCCCAGAAGTACATTCGTTTATCCCGTAGTACAGCGTGTCTCCGGTACTGTACCGACTGGCAAAGGTGGAAAACCCCGTAACCGCACCAGCAAGGGTTATGTCACCTGTACCCGTCGTCGTCGCCGTTTCCTGCACACGATCAAATAGCTTGAAGGCCATAACGAGTCCTTACAGGGTAATGGTTCCGGCACTGATTTGCAGCGGGCCACCAATGACAACACTAGTCGTATTCATCTGCATCGAACCACCGCCACCAGTTCCGGTGATGTCTAGGTCACATACCGTAACCCCTGCACTATCTGCAATGCGCGCCCATGCTGCCGTTCCGGTAGCGTCAGCCGACGTGTCCTGAGTAATACCGGAGAACGTAAACACGCCGCCAGTCGGCGTAGCGCCAGAAGGGTCTGTACAGGTCAGCGTACCGAGAAGCACTTGCGCACCAATAGCGTCTGAAGGAAGCGTCGCCATCGGCGAGGTGTAAATCTTGATCGTCCCTGCCCCGGAACCGGCGTCAATCGCGTCACGAATCGGGGTGAGCATGGAGTTTTTGACGGTTGTTGCGATACGGATAATTGCCATGATGTTGCTCCTTGTGGATCAGGTTTTCTTGCGGTGTGCAATCACAGAATTGACTGCGGTCTGAACAACGGTTTCTTTGCTGCTGCGGACAAGTGCGAATACTTCTTCGGGTTGGGTGAAGCTGTAAGTAGTGTTTTGCGGGATAACTACATAGGCAGCGCCGGTCCTGAATGCTTTCTTTGGGACAGAAGCACGTGGCGCGACTTGCGTTTTCTCGACAGGAGCGCGGATCGCCTTGCGCTGCACAAAGACTTCAGGCTGCGATGTTATCACGCGAACGGTTCCACTGAAGAACGAATCTCCTGCCCCGGCCTGAATCGCCAGAAGGTGTGCCAAGGCACTGCCGGTAGGCAGGCCGGATAGAGAGACAAGTTGCTCGCCGGTATTCATGGGAGCGTCTTCGCCCACGTGGCATCGGCGATTGCTTCACGTTCGGCGGCCGGCATTGAACGGAGCGCGTATTCCCAAACCGTTTGTGCTAGGGCATCCATATCAACGCCTCCTGAAGACGCCGTATTCAGTTTGTTGCCCATCGTGCCGGCATCGTTGTAGTCTGCCGCAAGCGCGTTCCACAAAGCCACTGCAATGCTGTCTGCTGTCAGTTCCGTCGCCACATCCGTCGTGCCGATCATGCTGCCGATGGCGTATGGGGTAAGCGCACCAGAAAACGTGATTACTGCCGATCCAGTACGAGCCGGCGGCGTATCGTCAGTCGGAAGTATTGATCCAGCGATAGAAAACGACAGGGTTGCAGACCCGACCGCACTTGCTTCTGCGCCAAGAACGGGATTGTTCGTCGTTACCGAAAATGAGGTAGAACCGTCTCCGCTGATCGACGCCGTAAGCAACGGCGTATTGGTGGAAATCTCCATGCTCGCAGAGCCGGAACCGGAGGAAATAAGCTGTCCCGTTGCGTCGAGGATCGATATTGAAAACGAGGCCGATGCGGTTCTTACCGGAGAGGTGTCATCGACCGGGAGAATGTCTGCGTCAGGAACAGAAAACGAAAACGCAGCGCTGCCGACAACGGGGAAGCCCATCACGCCGGTAGCCGAAGTGGAGAACGTAATCTCTGCCTCGTTCCGCGAGGACATATCGCCGGACTTCTGCGGCATCATCCATGCGGACGGGTGCAAATGACCGGAGGGTTTTGCGGCAAAGTTGCTACCTATCCCATCACCGACAAACTGATTCCTGATCGGCGCGGCTTGATTGAAGCGATTCAGCAGAACGGACGGGTTGGCCCCGTCAAGCGCCGTAGCGCCGAACAGTTTGCCTTTCAGCATGTGCCGGTATCCGTTTTGCAGAAGGCCCATAATCAGCCACCAAACCCATAGTCAAAGTTGGCATATACCGTCGCTGCCGCGGTCGTTGCGCCCGTGCCGAACACAAGGAACGTGACGTTTGCGCCATTGCGCAGTTTCGGGAAGCTCGGCAGGGTATTGACGAAATCCAGAATGTTGTACAAGCCCGTTGCAGGGACGGGGATAGGCATGGAGAGCGGCTTGCACAGGCCGACAAAGACCGAGCCGGAGGCATGGGCGGTGCCGCCCCAGATTACGGACTCAATGTCTTTCACGCCCGTATCGCCAGCGGCCAGCGGCAGGAATGGACCATACTTGTTCGCGGCATTGCCAGAGTTCAGGACCGTGCCCGATGTTGCCGAGGCGGTCGAGACGCAGCCCGACGTCGTGACCTTGCCCGTCGCGCCTGCGCTGTTGGTGTATGTGACTTGCATGGTCGGCGCATTGGCGCCCATTGCCGCATAGGAAGCAATGAACAATCGCAGTCCTTCGCCGTTGGCGTAGCGGTCCACGTTCGCCGCCGTGTTGCTGATCGGCGTCATCGTGATGGCCTTGGTGCCGGTCGTAGATACATTGGTCGTCGTTAGCTTGGCATAACCTACGAGGTCAATCGGCAGCACGAACCACGGGGCGCCGGCTGCGGCAACAACGGAAGCGCCCATCGACAGAATGTGTTTGGTCGCCGGCGAAGTCTGGTCGCCGATTGGGATAGCCCCTTCCGACCACGTATTGTCGGTTGCGGTAAACGTCGCCTCCGTTCCGCCGAACGTCGCCGCAGGAATCGAACCAGCAGAGTTCAACAGGTGTTGCCAGTGCCCCGCTTGACCAACGGCCACAGAGGTTTTCTGATAGACAATGGATTCGAGCTTTCCATTCGTCGTGATTTGGTTCGTCAGGTCGTCAGCAGAAGTCCAGCCCATGTTAGCTCCAATGCGTTTCGAGAACGCCCGTAAGAATTGAGGATGCAAGCGTTCCCGCGTTGCCTAGCGAAACAATGCCTAGAACCCGGCCATCAATAAGTTCAGCGGGCGGGCGGTGGATGATGCTTTCAACCTGCGACGCCGCCCCGTAGCTTTCGAGGTTTCCGGATGTGGTACGCCGGCATTCCTGCGTACTGACAAAGTGCATCAAAGGCTTGACCAGAACGAGCGCCATCAGCCCGCCACCCGCAGCAGAGAACGTGACGGACTGGATAGACCGTACTCCAGTATCGCCGGCTTGCAGTTGGATGAATGGCTGCGAACCAGTCACGGCGGCCTTGGTGCTGCTGACCAGCGTTCCGCCGCCGGCGACGACCTTGGTATAGGTGACATCCGAGACGCGCCCGGCGACGCCGGCCTGATTCGTGTAACTGACGGTAAAGGTGCCGACCGCCGACGAAGCCGACTGCGACACGGCCATCATCATCACGCCTTGGCCAGATATGTATCGCGTCAATGCCGCCGTCTGAATCATTTCCTGCAATTCGCCTACCGCGTCCGTATCGACAAACGGGTAGTAGAGCAAGTAGTCGCACAAAACCATTCGCTGATTCTGGTTTGTGGTTCCCGTCGCGGATGCCGCCGCCGACATGACCGTAATGCTCTTGACGAACTGCTTCATCGGAGAAACATTCGGCACATGGATACCGCGAATATCTTCTACAGGTGAAGCAACTAGCGGCGCGGAAGCATAAAAGTTCGCAGGCGGGTTCCCGGCAAAGTAGGTGTAGTCTATAAAGTCGTTCGCAACTGTCGCAGCAGATGCAACCTGTTTGCGAAATGTCGTTACATGGTATCTGCCCAGATCGGGTGCAGAAGCCCATGCTTTGACGTTGCGAAATCCAGCCACAAGAATCAGTCCGCCGTTACAGTCAGTGCGGCAGCGGCGAACTGCGGCTGAATGCCAGCAGATACGTTCAGGGTTGCCGACAACGCGCCAGAAATCATTTGCGCCACTGCGCCAGAGGGCGTATCGACTACGGCAAAGTTGGTGATCGCATTTGTTCCAGCGGTACAGGCACCGAACTGAATCAGCGCGGCATTCGTGAAGGATGAACCGCCATCAGTCCATGCGCTCGACTTGGTAAGTGCAACGCGGGCGTATCCGGTGTAATCCGCTTCGGCAGCAAGCGATCCTGCTTCGCCGGGGTCGGCAGTAAAGAGCGCCAAATACTGCGTAGCGCCCGCGCGATAGGCCGGGTCAGTGCCCTGAAGGTGCAACTTCAGCGTCGCGTTTTCTGTGGTGTTGGAAAGGCTCATTGAGTGCTCCTTGGGTTAAGTCGTTACTTCGCCGGCTACTCGGACGGCATCGGGTTCGTCTTGCTCGCCTTGCGTCAGCTTAAGTTTCGTCACCACGCCGCCGGAAGAAACAAGCTCGAGATCAGCCACGCCCTTCTTTGCGATTAGCGCCGCGGTATCCGTAGCTGAAATAGTCAGGGTGATAGTCTTTGTGGCGTTATCCACCGCAATATCTATGATGTCGAGTGGCGTATCCGCAACATCCGAAGAGGCCCATATGGTGCCTCCGATCTTGTCCTTGATGTCCATCCGTGCCGTGTAACCAGAAAGGCTTTGCGGCGTGTAGAACATCAGGAATCCACCCGATGTGTACGCCGACCATGCGCGCCCGTTATCATCGACCGGCGTAACCGAGTTGAACTCGACTGTGTTGGCGTCGATCACGGTCATGGACTGATAACCGATGTCGTTTAGTTGCTTCATGCCTTCGACGGCGTAGGGCGTACCGCGCCATCCGTCCGGCGCGCCGTGCGACGTTACCGTGAGCCGTGGGGCGCCAGTAGCGAGGGATACCGCCGTAATCGCCTTGCGGACAACCGGTTCAGTTTCCCACCGCACGACTAGGGTAAAGGTCTTGCCCTTCTGGATCAGGATTTCTTTAGTGGCCATGTCATTTCTCTGAGAAAATCCGTCATTACGCGTCCTTCACAATCGCGGCAGAGATGTGTTCGGCCACTACGACAAGCATACCACACGCAGCAGTTAATTCGGCGCGCGGTTGCTTCAGTACGCCCTCGGCAAATGACGAATTCTCAATGTTGTCAGGTAAGTCCTGAATATCTTGGCGCTCGTCGTTGAGCAACGCAGTAAGTTGCTCCGTCACTGCCCCGAGCGTTATTGCCAGTTGTTCCAGTTTGGCGCGCCTGATCTCGTTCATCGTAAGCCCTCTATGTATCGCTGGAGAAAATTGGCCGTCAAGGTTGTTTCGGCGCAATCCGCCGCAACTCGCTCGGGAGAAGGTATTGGGTCGGCGCCGGCTCCAACAGTCGTTTGTCCAGTTGCGGCAGGGGCGGACACTCCACTGCCACTGGAATTTGTTCGGGCGGTGTAGCGCAGCTTGCGAGCGTTGTCAGCGCGAACAACATCGAGAGCAGCGGCCCAGCCTTTAATCGTCGCATCTGCATTCCTTTCGTTGAATTCTTTGTCGGCCTTGGCTTTGTCAGCGGCAATATCACCGGCCGCTTTGGTCTTCAGTACAAAAGCACTATGCTTCTCCTGACATGTTTCCAGCTTGGTCTGATACGCGTCGGATTCAACTGAGTTCAGCCACCACATGCCGCCGGCGAACAGGTTGGTGCAGATCAGCCCGAGGATAACGTAGAAGTGGATCGGGTTCAGGCCGAACATTATTCAGGCTCCCCGAGGCATATCTCGTGCGTTTCAAGTCGGTCAAGCCACACACCGTAGCACCCGTTCGAGCGGACGCTGCAATCCTTACCGACGGCTTTCTTGAAGTCGAGTATCGTGTCGCACGCGGCCTTGTAATCTCCTCGCTGCGCCTTCGGCACAATCGAAGAGTTGCAAACCTTGGCCGGGCCGACGTTATGCGCCAGCCGCACGTAGGCGTCCCACTCCCGCTGGTACAGCTGGGTGTCGTGACCGAAGCACTTACGCAGTTGCGGCTCGTCCTTGCCGATGTGCGTGACGGCGAGGCGAACGGCTTTTGGCGGCGTGATCGTCGTCTGCATCGTCACTGGCGAGCCGTCCTCTTTGAACGTCGATCCAAAGCCAACGGTAGGCCGGTCGCCGGGGATCGGTATAACCGCGCGGTCCGTGTAGCCTTCCTTCGCAATGATTCCGACGAGAGCAACGGCGGAAAGGGTCAGGACAGCAACGGACGAGCGCGCGGGCTTAATCATGGCGAAACCTCTGTCTTATCGGTTGCCTTCTGCGCTACGTTCGCCCCGACATAAACCGTCAGCGCGAGGGAAACCACCGTGACCCACATGCCGCCGTCGATCAGCTCGAACCAGCGCAGGCCGGTAGCCAGCAACACAATCAGCAACGTCAGGAGGAATTTGCGCGAGCCGTATTTAATCATCGTTCATGTTCTTCTGGAATTTGATTCTCGCCACCATGGCGCCGACTACAACAAGCGCGGCGATAATTGCCATCGGTCGTTTCGCCAATTCGTCGTTAAAGAACGGCATCGCGGCTTCCGCGCCGATGAACACGAAACCGATCGCGTTGAGGCGAAAGCTCCACGCTTTCTTGACGATGCGTTTCCAGTCAGGAAGCAATTTCATTCGACCTCCAACCAAGTCTCGATGCCGAGTTCAGCGGCGTCATCAATCGTGTCGATGATCATATTCACTGTCGGCGCGCTCTTTGCAACGCCGGTAGCGGTCTTGTACTGGCCGACAAGGATGCAGCCATTGAAGTCGTATGCGGTGTTGCCGCCGTGAATACGGACGCCGGAGAAACCCGGCACGTCGAGAACTTCGGGCAGTACGCGGCCGAAGCGCGGCGCCATTGACGTAACCAAGCGGTACTTGCCGCGCGGGATCGCTACTTTGTCCAAAGCGTCGCCGCCCGACCGAGCGTCGTTCCCTTCGACCGTGTGACAGAACGTCACGCCGTCGAGAAACATTCGCCCGCGCGTGAAGTCCTCATGCGCGACAGGGCGAGTGCGAACCAGTTTGAAGACCTGTTTCATTTGTCGACCTTCATGTCGAGCTTGGTCTCGATGCGATCCAGTTTGGCGAAGATAGCGACGATGCTTCGGTCAAGATCATCTCGCCGCACGTAGTTGCCGGCGACCAGCACTTCGATGGCCTGCACTTTGTCAGTCAATGAGCTGTCGGCGGTTTGCAAGTGCGAGATCGCATCGTGCAGCCCTTTTAGTACCCACCCGCCCATTGCTGCGGCGAACAACACTACGACGTTGAAGATGTTCTGCATTGTGGCGTCCATCAGAGACCTCCGTAGGTGACCACTCGGGTCTTGTGTTTGTAACGCTCCCACTCCGCCGTCGCCATCTTGCAATACGCCTCAAAGAGCTTTCCGTATTCGTCCGACCGCCCCTTGTCGAATGTGTCGGCGTCGGCCTTCCGGTATGCGAGGTGCTGCATCCAAAGGCACAGATGCGTGTGGTGCTCTTCGCCTACTTCATCGAAAGCGAAGTCCATGTCCGGGCTTTCCGGATCGAGCGCCGTCGCCGGCAAGCGATAGATGAACAGTTGCACTTCGTCGTCAGCTGTCGGAACCTGCACCCACTTCGCAACATTCCGCTGGGCACCGATGATCATGTAGCGCACAGGACCGGGCGTGCTGTCCAAGAACAAAGGACGGGTGCGACCGTAATCAGTGCTTTGCGAGAAGGTCATGTCCGACTGATTGATGACCTCGATCTTGGCTTCGTCAGACAGGCGGTATGCTTCCATGACGCGCAAAATTCGCGAGTCCATCGGGGACGTAGCGTCGCCGGCGGTGATGGCGACGCGAGATAGGGCTGAAGTGAAATCGGCAATGCCGCCCGTGAGCCGCACGAACATACGGTACGCGTCGTTCATGTAGCGAACGACATCTTTCTCCGACCACAAATACGGCAACGCCGTATCCACCATGTCGGAACGGAATTGGTCGTACAGCTCTTGGGCGTTCATTACGAGTTCTGCTCTTCGCGATAGACCGTCCAGAGTTCTTCGACTTCCTTCTTGTCCACTTCGAAGTCGTCGACGATCTTCTTCAGGGCCGCTACAGACGGAGCGCCTTGGCCGGTGAAGTCACCGCGGTGGTTGCGTTCTTGCAGGAATTTGAATGCCTTGATCAGCACCTCACGACGGTCGTCGGGGGTCAGTTCGGGCTTCTGCTCTTTTTCCGGGTCGAGGACATCGACCGTTTCGTCCATCGATACTGCGCCGATCATCGTGACTTCCCGGCGGCAGACGGGCGGTACATAAACCGGCTCGCCCTTGACGAAGTTGATGATGTGGCCGCTGGTTGAGCGGTGCGTGTAGTTCCGATTCAGAATAAACTCAGACATTAGATATTTCTCCGAGGGATTGAAAGACGGGGGCCGTAGCCCCCGTTGTTACTACTTACGCGGCACAGACTTCGTCTTGGCGTCCGTCGATGGTGTATTCCACGCGAAGGCGGAACTTACCGGCGGTAGCCGTGGCGGTCAGGCCGGCGGTGGTGAGACGGACGTTCTGGCCGCCGTTACAGGTCAGCGGAGCCGTCAAGAGCAGAGCGGTACGCGAACCAGCGGTCAGGGCGTCGATGTCGGTAGAGCCGAGCAGAGCCGTAGCAGCGCCGGAAATACCGACCGTGACAGTCGCGCCAGCACCGATGCCGACGTAGGCGGTTTCGCAGATCAGTTCGCCACCAGTGACCACGGCGCCCAAGGGCATCGGGATCGCATCGAAGACCACTCCGGTACCGGCGGTCAGGCCGGATTCGTTGGGATCAGTCGAATTGGCGGCGGTTGCGCCGAAGGTCTTCTTGACGCCATCCACCGAGTCAATGACCCACTGGTTGAACGACCAGACGAATTCAGCGACAGACTTCTTCTGCGCGCCACGAGTTGCTTGAAGTTTGGACATAATTTAGTCCTCCTTATTGGGTGACGTAAACAGAGACCACACCGAAGTCTTCAGTGGTGCCGCCGCTGTATTGGCTGTAGAACTGCGGCTTCTTGAAGCCGATGATCTTGCCGGTCGAGATACCTTGTTGGTTCTCGTAGTCGAAGCCCTTCTCGACCCATTCCGGATTGCCGAGGTCGGCCATACCCAGAGCCTGCGCGCCGCAGATCAGCACTTGGCAACCGTCGACCAGACCGCCAGAACCCCACTTGGAGCCAGAGGCTGCCAGACGGGTATTCACGACGTGACGGAATTCGTGGAAGACGAGGTTGTCGATCTTCACGGCATCGCCGGAGAACAGTTGGTTCTCGCTGCCGCGCTGGGCTGCGTAACGCAGGTTGGCCATGTAGGTCGGGTCGAGCTTCAGGCGGGCCATGGCTTGCGGGCCAAGGAACACGTGATAGGTCTCTTCGCCACCCTTGCCAACGACGCCACGGATGTAGTTGTCCTTCATGTAGGCCTTGGCCTGCACGAACAGTTCCCACATCGGGGTGTCAGCTGCAGCGATGGAACCGTTGCCGGTGCCCCACTCGATCAGCTTGGTGGTGCCGTTCCAACGTCCGAAACGCTTGGTCGTCGGAGCGACGACGTCTTGAGCGAATTCAAGGTAGGGCAGATCGGAACCGACGCGGGTGCCACCGGAGTTCTTGACCGAGTAGGCGACGCCCGACATGGTCAGGAAGGCCAGCTGGTCAATACGGTCGCCGAGCCAGTAGGCCAGCTTGTCGCGGGATTCACCACGGAAGTTGACCACAGACTTCTGGTCAGCCATGCGGCCTTCGTGACGGTTGGCGTGACGCAGTTGGTCGATACGGATCACCTGATCGTACGACTTCATTGCCTCTTCGTTGCCTTCCAGCGTGCGGTCGCCGGCGATACCGTCGCCTTCGAGGTCGGTGAGCAGCGTGATAACGGCGCGTGCGCCCTTTTCAGACTTCTTCAGCTCGGTGACGTGCTGGATGATGGAGTTGGCGTCAGAACCAAGGAACTGGTTGACGAAAGACATGTTGCGGGCTTGTTTCCACAAGTCCATGGACCAGACGGTTTTTTGTTCGCTGGTCAGCTGTGCAAAGTTTGTGTAAGACAATTTGATTCTCCTTTCAGGTCACATATCTGGCCAGACTCTGTTGGACTTCGTCAGATTTGCGGACGCGACAAGGAGCTGTAAGTTGTGCTCGCAGTGCAACCCGCAAACCCGAGAACTCTTGAGCGGTACGATGTGGTCCACATGGACTTCGACACCCAGCCGATCACTTTCGAGTCTTGCCAGTTCGTAGAACAGTGCGATGTACTTGTCGTTGGCCCACGAAGGAGTTGCCTGAAGTTTCCGTGCGCGGCGTCGAGCCTGAGTAGCGTTATGCGTATGCCTGTTGGCGGTACGCCACTTTCTCTCTGCTTCCCGTCGGACGGCCTTGTTGGCGTGGTAGTAAGTGTGCTGTCGAATAGCCTCGCCTAGCTTGTTAGCCTCGCGGAACTTAGCTCCGGCAATCCTGTTCCGCTCGCGTACCGTGTTTCGGTTCTCGGCGGCGTAGAAATTAGCTTTCGCTTTCGCGCACTCTTTGCACCAGTTTGTAAGGCCGTCTTTCCTGCCACTGTGTCTGTAGAACGCAGTAACGGGTTTTACTTCCTCGCACGCTGTGCAGAGCTTCATACCGTGTCCTTAATAGTCAATCTCAACTACACGGCCAGATATCGCCCTGACATGCGAAGTACGACTGCTATCGGGGCCGAACCGCCTGCTGTGTCGCCGCAGGGAGCGGGTGACTGGCTACAATCCGCCAGTCAGGGATTTTGGTCAGCGGTGGGAGGTTTCCCTTCCCCACGGCCCGGTTGCCCGATGTCTTGTCGCTGTCCGTGCGCAGCACTCTACCAGAGTCTGGTAGAGCGTGCAACACATGTCATGCGATTTCCCAGTCTTGCATGAGCAGGTCGGTAGTGCTCGGTACCCACCCCATGACGATCGCGCCTTGCGCATTCTTCAGAGTCATCGCCGGGACCACCTCTGCGGTACCATCAGATTGAGCAAACGCGTAGTCCTTGTTGGGCTGTGCCCAGAAGTCCGTATGCCTGACCTGCCCGCCTCGGGAGAAGGCTACCCATTGCCCCGGTGCATTCCAGCCGGCGCGCGTGACGCGCTTGCCATTCTTGGCCTGTCGAATGGCCCAGCCGATGTCGTGGTTCTCGTCGCCACGGGCGATGGTGTGCCATTCTTCGGCCAGCAAGTAGCCTTCGAGTGGCCACAGCTTGCTGAAGGCGTCTTCGTAGGAGTATTTGCGACCAAGCGCCTCGTCGAAATTGCAGGCGAGGACGCAGGCTGAGTGTCCATTCACCGTGAAGTTGTTGCCCATCGTAATGGTGCAGATGGTCGTGCGGCCGTCCTTCATCACGATGTACTCGACGTCCCGAATACGGGACTCAAGATACTGCTTGTCGACGGATGTGCGGCTCATTTGAATGCTCCGATACGCTCTTCAAGGATCGAGGAATACACGCTCATGGCGACTTCCTGCCTGACCAGCCGATTCTGTTCGACCGTATCAAGGGTCGGGAAAACGGGGCTGGACATATTGAACCGGCGCAGCGCGGAGAGCTTCTTGTCCAGTTCCGTCTTTTCGTCGATTACCCGTTGCTCGTGTGAGGCACGCACGAGGTGGTAGGCGCGCTCGAAGACGTCCTTGGGCGACCAGCTGATGTACCCGGCGAAGTTCGGGTGGTTGGCCTTGCCGCCGTCCGTGTATTCGACCAGATAGCCCTCGTCCACGCCGTCCTCGTCCGCCGGAAGTGCCCAGCCGCGCAGGATGTTGTAATCGGCCCGGTTCATCGGTGTGGCATTGATCGTCTTGGTGCCGGTGTAGATTTTCATACGAAGTCACCCCGCATCTTGGACTTGGTGGCGTCAGGCAGCGCCGAGAACTCGGCGAAGGTCATCTGGCTGGCTTCCGGGATGTCCTTGGTCTGGCCGTGCTTGTCGCTGTCAGCGCCCACAGGCTTCGTGGAGGCCGGCTGGCGCGACGCAGCATCGAGGTTCTTGGCCACGGCAGCGGTCTTGCGGTCTTGGCCCTTGGAGGCCGCGCTGAGACCTGTCTTGGCCGGTTCATCTGCGACGGCGACCGCTGCTTGGCGGCCCATGACGTACTTGACGGCCTTGAGCAGAGCTTTGGACGCCGACAGGCGCTCGCGATCCATGTACCCGCGCTGTTTGTCCAGCACGTCGTCGGTGATGTCCTGATCGAACTCCTCGGAAGTCTCGTCGAGCTGCGGATAGTTGGCCTCGATGTTCTCGATGGCCAGCTCCATGCGCATGCCTTCCAGCGCCTGATCCTTGGCCGCCATAGACATGTCGCCGGCTTGTTGAATGGCGATCTGCCGATTTAGGCGGTCGGCCTCGGCGGACAGTTGCGCGGCCTTTTCTTCGTCGTTGTCGATGGTCGCCTTGCGTTCGGCAGAGCGCAGCTCCTGCACCTTCGCTTCGAGCTGTCCGACATCAGCATTGCGCTGAATCTGCTGGTTCGCCCGGGTGGCTTCAGCCAGCAGGCGCTCAGCCGTCTCGGCGCGGTCACGCTCCTTCTGAACAGCGCTGTCGAAGCGCGCCTTCGGGATCGTGGCGCCCTCGTCCTTGGCCTTCGGCGCGAACTTGCCGGTAGCGTCGCGCGGCGGCTCATCCTTCTTTTCGCCCTCGCCTTCGCCGGTGGCGACCTTGAGGTCAGCCTCTTCTTGCGCGGCAGCGGCGGCAGCGGCTTCAGCTGCTGCAGCGGTCTCGTCGGCGGTCGACGTGGCGACGAAATTGTCGCCGCGGTCGGCCGTGCCGCCGCCACCCTCGCCGTCGCCGGCAGGGGCCATAAGGTTCAGACCAAACAGCTTCTGATAGAGGGACATTTATTTCTCCTTGGGGGTGCTTGATTGCGGTTGTGCGCTGGCCCGTAGGGTCGCAGCGCGATTGGTTTCAGACTCTGCTTGCTTCAGTTCTGCATCGTGTGCTGCCTGTTGCTCTTTGATCCCGTGCTCTCGCTCGGCCAATTCCATTTCATGGTCTTGCTTTCGTTCGGCCAAAGACATCTCGTGTCCTTGCTTCTGCTCGGCCAGTGCCATCTCTTGCTGCGCTTTTTCCGGACCGTCGCCAGAAGAAGCGGCCTTCTCTGCTTCGATCCCAATACGAGCATCTTCCTGCGCGATCGCGGCTATGGACTGCTGAGTCTTGGCCTTCTTCAGCTCGGCATCGGCAGTCTTGGACATGGCGTCGGCTTCCATGACCGCCACCGAGGCCTCATCCGCCCGAGCCTTGAGGGCGGCAGCGGCCTGCGCTTCCGGCCCGCTCTGCTCATTTTGCATGCGTTTGGAGATTTCCGACTTGCGCATCAAGCGGCTGTTCTCGATGAGGACGTCATCAGGAATTGCTACGCCAGCTTCGCGCATCGCCACTGCCTGCTCGAACTGGCTGTCTTCCAACGTGGCGCGGTACGGCGTGCTGGTGATCACGATGTTGTACTCGCCGACCGTCAGGTCGTTGGTGATCTCACCGGTGCTCTCATTGTACTGATTGACCGGAACTTCTTCGGCCGCCATGAGCAGATCGTCGTGGGTGATGTTGATCAGGCGTTCCTCGGTGTAATACTCCTGAATCATGTCGATCAGGTTCCGGGCAATCAGGAAGTCGGTGCGCTCCAGATTGTCCATCACCTTCGTGGTGTTGGTGCTGCCAGCCTGTTGCTTGGCCTGAATCGCCTTGGCGGCCACGTCCTCGCGGTCGAAGCCCTGCATCGAGTCCGAGATGTTGCTGATCGTCTTGATGTGCTCTTCGGCCTTGTAGCTGATCCGGTCGAGACCCTGCGGCGTGGCATTCGGGGTGATCTTCTCCGCGCCGGCGACGTCATCCAGCTCCAGCACGAGGCCGGTCGAGGCGCCCTTCTGCTCCAGTTCCTCGATCGACATGTTCTTCAGGGCACCGGTTTTGATCTTCCAGCCGCTGTTCGCCGTGGTGTTCACGACGTGCAGCTCTTGGCTGGAAACCTTGTTCAGGAGTTCCTGCGGCCCCAAGAGGTTTTCCACCAGCCCGATGGTGCGGCCGTAGCGGAAGTACGGGAAGTACGGAATGACCGTGAAGTGCTTGTACGGCGACCAATCGTCATGGAGAACGATGTTGTCGGCCGTGACAGTCCAGCGTATGCGTTTAACCAGCTTCTTGGTGGTCGATACTCGGCCGCCTGCTTTTTCGATGACGGAGGCGATGCGATTTCGATCCCAGCTTGTCGGAATTGGTCGCATATCTCCTGTCTCAATATCGACGAAATGCAATTGCTTGTCGAGTTTTCGATATTGTCGATCGAGTACGCGAATGTTTCGGCGGACGTCGCTCGGATCAGTGACACCGTAATATCCTGCAAGCGGTAATACACCGCCGAATCGATCACGGACGCGTTCAATGGAGTCGTAACCGTAGGGGAAAGAGGAACCATCTTTGAGCTTCAGGAGTTCTGCGTCATCTTCGGAATACAGGACAGCGATGTCCTGCGGCGTGGCCCACTTGGTCGTGAAGACGTCGTTCCACTTGTCCGGGTCGTATTCCTCGGCATCCGGGTCAATCACGACGTTCTTGGAGTTGAGGTTCTCGATGCGCGCCTCACCGATCATGCTGTCGGTGAAGTCGAGGCGGAGGTCAATGAAGCCTCGGCTGCGGATGACGCCGTCGGCGAACAGCTCAGAGCGCACCCATGGCAACTGGTTGTTCTGGGCGATCTGCTTGAAGACCTTCGTCATCGCGTCGGCAGTATCGGTGTTGGCGCCGGTGGACGGCCGCAGGATTGTCTCGCTGCGGTTGTAAATCTGCTGGCCGAACAACGTGCCGAGCGTGCTGATGATCTTGTTGATCGTGATGGCGGGCCGGCGCTGGAGCGCCAGCGTGTTCAGGTCACTCTGTAACCACTGATCGCCGGCGAAGAACTTGTCGCACTTGTCTGCCTTGTTGACGAATTCCAAATGGCCACGATCGCGGCAATACTGAAAGCGCATCCATTGCTCGCTGGCGATGTGGTTATTGACTGGCATAGATGTCCTTGATCTTGGTGTAAAGCTCGCGTAGTTCGTCTTCCGACATTTGCTGCAAGTCCGGTTTCTTCCACACGTTATGATTGCCCCATGCTTCGGCTATCAATGCGGCGTAGTCGCCTCGGGTTAATTCACGCGGTACGCCGGCCCCCCGAACGGCGTCCACGAGCATTTCTTTCATCGCAAGAAGCGCAACTTGTATGCGGTGCTGGCGATCAGATCGCGGATTTCATCGAGGGTGTTGAGCAAGTTGCTGTCGGATGCATCGAGGCCTTTGGCGCACTCGTCGACGCATTCACGCAAGTCGTCCATGAGCAAGATCGGGTCGGAATACGGAGAGTATTTCGCCGGGTAGCTGTCAATCAGCGCATGCTCGCCTTGGTATGCTTCGGCGAGGCCGTCGACCAAATCGATGATTCCTTCATAGAATCCTTGGAGAGCGACGTGCTGTGCGTACGACCGGCTCTTCAGGTGAAGGACATGCGCCGTGGTGCGCGCATGGAAAAGCTCCATTACCAGTTTCCCGATCATTTCGGCTCCACGATTTCCCAAGCGACGACAGAAGTATCCGTGGCGTCTGCGGAAGTGATGGTGAACGAAGTGCCGACGACGCGAGCGGTCACGGCCATGGCCTTGGCAGCGGTCACGGTGCCGAGGGCTTGTTGTTGCAAGAAGATTCGGGAGTTGGCCGTCACGATGGAGGAGTTGATGGTAGCGGTGCCGGCCACCAGCGTGGCCACGCCCATGGCGGAATCCGCGTCGCCTTCCTTGATCTTGTCGCCGTCGCCGTTACGCGAGGCGGGCGGGTCGTAGTTGTCGTTTCCGATGTAAGGGCTGGAGTTCGTTTTGCTCATGGTGTTCCTTTCGTCAGATTGCGCGAGATTGTAGCAGAGATTATGCCGCCATGTGTGAGGTCTCGCCGGCCCCCTCAGTGAAAGCGCCGAGCTTATCACGCCAGCTCTTCGTTTTCGGTGGCGGCTTCGGTCGGGGTGCTGAGCGGGTAAGCGTCAGGCGCACGCACCACGCCGCCGCATCGACTTGGTCGTCGTGCTTGCCGGCCGGGAATGTCATCAGCTCACGTACGAACGCGCCGGTCCACGCCTCGTCCTTCTTGATGAACACCTTGTGCAGCTGCATCCGGCCCTTGAGCGGGTTTGCCCGCACCAGTTTGTCCGTCAGCGGCTGGAGAATCTCGAAGGTGGTGTAGTGCTGGCGCTCAAGGCAGCGCTTCTCGTACTGCGCCCTGATCGACTTGAAAATCTGCCCGTCCTCGAAGCCCAGCAAGTCTGCGCCCCAGTTGATGCTCTGGTCAATCATGTGCTCGACGATCGCATTACCGTCGTCGGAGCGGAAGCGCAGGACGTGCAGCACGTAGAGGTTGTCGAACTCATCCTGCCCGATCGTGCAGCAGACCGTGTAGTCGTTGTGGGTGGCCTCGGTGATCGCGAAGTCCCATGCCTGATAGATGAACATGTTCCGGCGCTGCGGAGCATGCACGTAGTAGTGGATCATCTCCTTGCTGAAGTAGATACCGTCGTCAGGCGTCGGGTTCTGCTGGTACAGCGCCTGCCACACCCGCTTCTGGCCGCTGGCCACGAGGTTGCGCTTGATCCGCAGCATCGCCTCGGTGTCGTAGCGCGCCGGGTGGATCGCCGTGCCGCGCGGCCGGGTGAGCTTCGCGCCTTCCGGGATTGTGGATTCCGGGGCGTACTGCACGATGCTGTCGTCGAGCAGCAGATACTCGTCGCCCTCGTCGTTGATCGCCGGGTACTTGATCACCTCGAAGACGTCGCCGTCGCCGCTGGCCATCACCTGCTGAATCTTCCCGGCCCAGTCATCTTCGTTCCACCACGTATTCGAAACGCATAAACCGTTCGCGATGAAATTCGTCGTTCTATCAACCTGAATATCGAAAACCTCCTCCACGCCGTCCGGCTCTATAGACAGAATTTCACTTAGCGTGAAGTCCGAGGTATCGTGCAGCGGCTCGTGCGACGGGCTCAGTTCTAATATGTCCGATTCCGGCGTTGCAGTCGTTGCAGAGTAGGCCCCTGACTTTGCCAGTGTCGTGGCAGTGGTCGACTGCGAGGGCGTAGTTCCACACGCTTGGGTTGCGTCGTCCGTCCCCCTTACAAATGGCGCAGACACCTCCTTGCTGTTCGAGAAGCGCGTCGTAATCTGCGAGAGTAATCCCGTAGCGATGCTTGAGCCGCGCTTCACGGCGCTTCTCCCAATCGACAGCGCTCGGGCTACGGTGCCCGTCCGCCCAGCGTTTCTTCCCATAGTGCGAGTCGCATAACCCCCTGCATTTAGCCGGTTTGTCGCACCCTTCAACAGAACAGGATGTTCCCTTCCACTTTCCCCACTGCCCTTTAAGGTTACGATTCTGTTCGCCGTACTCAAGCTTCTCGCCCTGATCCATTTTAGTTCTCCGGTCGCGGTTGTCGCCAAAAACGGGTGTCTTCCGTTTGCCCGCACCACTTTACCAGAAATCATCGTGATTTTCAGCACGGAATCAGGCCCGACGCTCTTTTGCTTGTCCACTCTGGTCGTCGTCAGCTTACCGTTCTCGTAGGTAGCGATCATGTCGTCTCCACGGATGAGCGCAAGTGGTTTTTCCGTGCCGTCCGCCATCATCACCGGTGTATCGCCAGTCATGCACATGATACCCAGCACACCGCCGCCGGGGGCGAGGCGGGTGTATGCCGTCGAGCCATACCACTCCCACGTGTTTTCCCGGATCGTCGGGCTGTCCGCGGCCTCGATGTCCTTTACGAGGTCATCAAGCAGAAGGATGTGGGCGCCGCGGCCGGTAATACCGGTGCCGACGCCGGCCGCCATGTAGCCACCGCCAGACAGCGTGTTCCAGTTTTCAACGCTCTGGCTAGTCGGGTCAAGGCGCATGTCTGGAAAGAGGGCTTGGAAGCTCGGGTCACGGGTGAGATCACGGATATACCTCGAAAAGGACAGGGTCAGGGACGATGTGTGGCTGGCAGCGATGATTTCCCACTCTGGGTGCTGCCCGAGCACCCACGGCGGGAAGTGCCTTGATCCTAGCTCGCTCTTTCCAGAGCGCGGGGGCATCATCAGGAGCAGGCGCGGGGACTGGCCCGCCTCAACCTGCTGCATGAACCGCTCCAGCCGGCGGCATATGTCCTCATGCACCCACCCGGCCATGTATTTCGGGCGGTAACGCTGCACGAACGGCAAGAAGCGCCGGCGGCACAGCGCCCGGTGGGCCATTTCCTTCTCCGGGTCTGCCTCTGCTTCCTTCAGATCGAAGGCCGGGGCGGCGTAGGGCAGCTCGAAGGCCTCGTCAAGCGCCTGCTGAAGGGCGGGATTCGACGCCTTGGGTATCTTCGGGGTGGCTGGCTCTGTCTGGGGTGCCTTCTTGGCTGCGCGAGCGGCGGCGAATGAGTCCGTACCGAGCGGCCGAACGATGATTTCCGGGTATTTCGAGACTTTGGCCGGTGGTTCAGCGGGTGCCGGGGGCGGTACGCCGGCGTCGACACAGAATGGGCACTGTCCATTGGCATCCAGCGTCGAGGTTTCGCGCTCTGTCTCACAGGTAGAGCAGGGAGTGAAATCATTCGTCGACACGGGTGCTCTCTCCCTCTATGGCTGTGACACGCCCAGCGATGATGTCGAACAGCTCGGCATCCGTCATGGACTCGTATTTCGATTGCAGACGCTTCTGGCTGCCAGAGATTTCCAGTTTCTTGACCTCCGGTGCATACAAGCCCAGCACTTTCGCCGTCTCGGACCAGCCCTTGATCATGCTGGCCGGGTCTGCTGCCAGCTTGGCCATGTTGATGGCCTCCATGAACCCATCGATGACGTCCGCCCGTGTGATCTGAGAGGCGCTGGACAACTCGTCTCGCGCCGCCGTCAGTGCCCGCTGCACGGCGACCGTCTTTTCGACTGCATTTCCCTGCGCTATCGGTCTTGCATACCCGGCCGCGCGGGCGGCAGCGATATTGTCTTTCCCCAGCATCTTGGCATCCACGAAGGCGGCCTGCTGCTCGGTGAGAAGAATCGACTTTGGACGTTCCGCCGTGATCGGTTTCTCCTTGGACTTCGGTTTCGCTCTCGCCACTCGATTACTTCCTGAAAAAATTTCAAAAATTATACGAGAGAGTCATTCTAAAAGATAGGGTATGCCACTTGGGTAAAGAATCCACGGGAAAATTTTCAAAAAATATAGCGGTTTGAAAAAAAAAATGAAAAATATTGAAACGGCGTGGATTTCGAATTGAAAAATATTGAAACGGCGTGGATTTATCCGCGGTAGTGCCCTCCCCCTCCGTCCCAAAACCCGTACCCCACTTCGGATTCGGTTTCGGGTTTCTGGGAAAGGAGTCTCTTGACTGGCAGTCCGCTCGTCCCTCGCGGACGTCGTGCGTTGTGGTGTGCAGAGGAAGATTGGCTTCCTCGTCCATCAAGGAGAAACACCATGACCCGCATCACGAAGAATGAATTGGTTGCCATCAATGCACGTCTGTCCGCCGAGGTTGCCGAGCTGCGTGCGCAACTGTCTGCCGCCAAGGTGCAGCGCCACGTCGAGAGCAACGTGCGCCCCACCAAAGAGCACGAGTATGCGACCCGTGAAGAGGCGATCGCCGCGTGCAAGCGCTTGGCTTCGACCGAGCTGATCAGCCGCGCGAGCATCAGCGTGGTTGGCAACACGGTGATCGTCCGCGCACGCGCACATTGATTAACCAGCAGGAGGGACATCTGTCCTTCCTGAACTACTGTCACGGAGAATTACATGACAAATCTTCTCAGGGAAATCCAGTGGGAACAGAGCGGACGCTTCTGCGACCTTGACGACACGTTCTGCTTGCGCATTCACCATGGTGATTGGTGCGAGTGCCAAGCGAACATCACGTTCCTCGCCGGTCTCGGCTACGTCTAGGAGAATCACATGTCAGGCATTATCGACAACAACGGTGTGCAATGGGAACACTGCACGGTATGCGGCACCATGGTGCGGCTAGACGATCTCGGTTACGAGCCACCGAGCGAGCAACACAAGCACGGGCGTGACATCTGTCTTTCGTGCACCAATCAGCACGACGACATAGAGTCAATCGTTCCTGCTCACAGGTGGGTCGCTCAATACGAAGGAGAATCACATGACACGGCGTTCTGATTTCTCGCCTTACTCCAAACTGATGTTCCAGTTGTTTGGCAGTCCGCTTGGCGTCGCTGCCGAACTCAACGTCTTCGTCGATGACTACGGCGACTACGTTGTTACTTCGCACACCACATGGTGGTATTGAGCACATGACGCTGACATGTGTCCGTCGATGATTTTGTGCATCGCGAAACATGACGCTGACATGCATGTCGGCGTCATTTTCATGCTATGACAGATTCATTATGACAAACAAATATGGAACAATGTTCCGAGTTTCAAAACTTCAGCGGCAGAACAATATTTACTTATTCTCTACCTTTCTTTTATTATTTTATGTAATTGAAAGTAGTAGTAGTAGTTATAAATAATAAAGAGAGTAATAAATACAAGCACTTAGCGTGTCTTTTGTTCCGTATCTTAGTCACTTTTCGACCCTCAAAAACGGCTCGGAGACTGCCTATTATTTAAGCACACCTCGGCCGTCGCAATGTTAGTGGTCACTAACAAGTGGAACAAGGTTAGTGGTCACTAACTTGAGAATTATTACATCGTCATGCACGCTCGTCCCTCGCGTGCGTCGTATTTATTGGTGTGCAGATAATACGTCTGCATATCTAGGAGAATCACATGCCTGTCCTTAAATCCATTCTTTCCCCTGTGTTGGGTGTTGCTGTTATCTCTGGCCGTGGCCTCAAGAGCACGCTTGCTAGTACGCCAGCCAAGTTGAAATACCGTGTGCCACGCGCTGCTCGTTTTGTGACACGTGGTGTTGCTATGGTTGCGGGCGGCGTGGTTGGTATCACCGTTGCACCTTTGATTGAAGTTGTCATTGGCGCTACCGTCGGTATGCGTCTCGCTGAAATCACCGTTGATCATTTTCTTCCTGTTGGAGAATAACCATGTCCGTCATGCTTAGTTCGGTACTCGTCTTTGGCTTGCTCACAGCGGCTGTTGAATTCATGCTGCTGTATAAGTTCATGCCGCTTCGTTGGCTTACCAAAAAGCCTGTTCAAGCTGTGCTGCACATCGGTGTAGCTGCTCTCAATTTGGCCATCCATTGGGGAACGATCGTCGGCACGATGACAGCAATCACAGCTTTGTTCGTCAGCTTCGTTACCGTGCCTGCTGTCATTGCTTCATTGACTTTCGTCTATACGTGGAAGCATTCGAATGAAACCACATCTTGAAGACGCTGTTATATATCTCGTCATCTTGATTGGCATCATTTACCTGCTTTCTACTTAGGAGTTGAAATGGCACGTCCAGTTGATTTCGAACGATCTGTCGACGCTGTTCCCTTTGAATGGCTTGGCAGTACAGAGTACGACCCGTTGCATATTCTCTTGCAGCGGGAGCTAGACCGGAGTGATGACCCGGAGCAAGACAACGTCATCTATTTCTTGGGCAATTCGCCCGTAACCAAGCGTCATCAATCTTCAAACTGAACTAGGAGTAATACCATGAACCTCAAGCACATCGTCAGCCAACTCGGTTTTCTCAATGAAGCCGCCATTCGTCGCGTGATCAATAGCTGCATCTATCCGTTGCGCCGTTACACACTGATCGAAATCACCAAAGAAGAGCCGAACATCGCCGCCATCAAGACGTGCCGTACGTTGGAAGCAATCATCGCAGAGCACGACCCGGCACACGTGCATACGCTGGATTCCACCGCTCTCTTTGTGTTCAATGCACAAGAAGATGAACGGCCGGAAGCAGAGCGCAAGCAACGTGCTCGTCAAGCGTTGATCCGTGAAGTTGCTGACGGCCGCGCACAACCGCCTCGGTCAAAAGCCGAGCTGGACAAGCGGATTGAAGCTGTCATGCACAAGCAGATGGAGGATATCACCGTCAATTTCGGCAAGGCAGCAAAGGCCGTCGGCGATCTCGAGTCTTTGGGTTATGCCCATACGCACGAAGAGATCGACAACGAGAATGGAATGGGTACTCGTCTCGAGTTTGAACTCACTAACGAATACGACCAGCATGAAATCCCTGAATACGTGCAGGATGCCGTGATCAGTAAAATCGTTGATGCCGCTATCCGTGTGTATTCGGACGGCGTGCGGCAAATGGCCCGTGCACGTGTTGGTTTTCAAGAAGCCGAAGCAGCTGCAATGAAACAATCTGCGGTACTGCTCGCCGGTGCATTAGGCGTTAGCGAGGAAGAACTCGAGCTGGCAGTAACCAAGCAGACAACGCGCGTTGAAAACCTCTTTGCCAGTCTGGAAGGCGAGGCAGAAACGACGCTTGACAATCCGCCGGGCGAAGCAACTCCGGCAGAGAAAGCCAAACGGTATCGCGTAGCCAAGTCGATGGAGCAAGGTATCAGCTCTGCGGATATGGCTGCAGCCGGCGGCGTCAAGTAACAAGCAGTTGAACCAGTGGCGAGTGATCGTCACTGGTTTATCTTTTCAAAGCCGGAATTTCATGGCACTACAAAGGAGTAAGCATGGCCACAGTTGATAAAGAAATTGCCGATCGTATTGTCGCCGGGGAATTCCCGGAAGACGACGCTCGCAAGATCGTCGAGTACGACAATGCTTTCGGCGGTGTCGGGTACGGTGTGATCTTCGGCGACGACGATCCGGACCGGTACCGTGAAACGATGTTCGTTCGTAATCCCCGGTTGTACTGGGAGAAAAAGTAAGCTCCAGCGTGGCCTCGTGTGCTTAATCACGAGACTGGTTAGCCCGTTCTTGGGGGCAGATCAATGCCTGCTAATATGCACTTCGAAAGGAGAACGATGAACCGATTATGAACGGGAGCTGATGGCTCCCCATCTCACATCATCAAAAATAAATTCTCACTCCGCTGCTTCTTCTTGCCTCTAGCCTTGCTCCAATACGCGAGCACTGATGTGCGCAGAAGGCGGCATAGCGTTTTTACGCAGAGAGTTTCCGACGAGCATAGTCGTCGGTAAGCGTAGCCTCGTGCGCTTAATCACGAGGCATACGCAAGGACGCAGCAACACTTTGATCGGTGGTTCTGGAAAACATTTGGTTTTTTCCTTAACGCTGCGTCCTTCCGTATTTCAATCTTTTTACCCAAAGGAGCATCACATGAAACAGAAAGAACTGCTGCGTCCGTTCGACCACGCTCTTGCTGACGCCGGCGAGCCGATTTGCTGGAGTCATCTCGATACTCCGGTTGAATATGTCGGCATTCTGGTTAACGGTCTTGTCGCTGTGAAGACGCACTTGTTTCCCATCATTGAAATGCCGTCGGCTTCTGCTTTGCGCATGCTGCCGTTGTTCTGGCTCGAAGACAAACCAGTTTACAAAGGCGACAGACTTTGGCACACCTTGGTAAACGGTTACATCGTTGTTACTGGTTTGCAAAACACGTTGGACGCTGCTGAAAAAGGCTGGTTCACTACTTCCAATGCATTCTATGCAGCTTCGCTTTGCAAGTGGGAAAAGCCCGAACCGACTCCGCTTTTCATGCTCGATGACAAGCCCGTGTTCCCCGGCACTCGCGTGTGGCACGTTCTTGAAAACGGTTTCATCACGCTCAAAGAAAGAGCCAGCAATGGTGATTTCCTCGATACCAACAACGTTGGCCGGTCGCCAGCTTTCATGCGTTGGGAAGGCAAGCAGAAACACGTGAAGTTCGCGAACGTGTATTCCGATGGCAGTGGTGTCTGTTTCGGCTACGGATATGATATGGAGCAAATCGCCCATGAAAATCGATCGCGCAACACACTCGCTATTGCTCGTGTCGAATGGGAAACTCCCATCAAGGCGTAATCATGGGCGAAGCCAAGCGACGCGGCTCTTTTGAAGAGCGACGGGCGCAGGCTGAGCAACAAGCCGTAGCTCCGCCCCTTCGCCCCAGACAACCGGGCAAGTCACGCCTATCTGCGTTGCTGCTCGCAGCGTTGGCAGCAGGCGCTGGCATGTCTTCTACTTCCAAGAAATAAGGAGCAATACCATGGACTTCACGAAGTTCAAGCAAGCCGTCGCGACCCAGTTCGGGAAGATGACGAAGGGTAATCCGGAGCTTTTCCGAACGGCGATTTCCAAAGAAGACGTGTGGAACACGTACCTCAATAGTTTCCCGGAGGGTACCAACAACGTCTACCGCGAGCGTCGCGAATACGACTGCAACTGCTGCAAGCAATTCATTCGTGCCGTCGGCAACGTGGTTGCCATCAATGACGGCAAGCTGGTCAGTATCTGGGATGTGATCACCGGCGAGCCTGCTTACGACATTGTCGCGGCCGCCATGTCCAAAGCCGTTAAGGCGCATGCGATTCAAAACGTGTTTCGTCACTACGAGAACCGAGCCGGTACGGACAAGAACTTTGAAGCGCTTACTGACGGTGTAGGTGCCAAGGCGTGGAGTCATTTCTATATCGACATCCCGGCCGCGTATGTCGCCAAGAAAGCGGCTCTTGCTACGCTTCTCGGCGAACATCGCTCAACCTTCGACGTCATGCGTCGTGGGCTGATCGAAATCACCGATGAAGCTATCAGCACTGTGCAAGAGCTGATCGCACAGAATTCGCTGTACCGCGGCGCCGAGCACAAGCTGGCTGTCGATGCTTTTGCGAAGCTCAAGGCCGCGTACAAGAAGATGCCCACGGACGAGTTCGTCTGGGCTTCGCTCAAGAACTCTGCTCGCATTCGTAATACGGCCATCGGCACGTTGCTGGTCGATTTGTCCGACGGCAAAGAACTGGACGCAGCCGTTGCCTCTTTTGAAGCCAAGGTAGCCCCGACCAACTACAAGCGCCCGACGGCGCTTGTGACAAAGGCCATGATCGACAACGCCAAGAAGACGATCGAAGGACTCGGTCTGACTTCGGCACTCGAACGTCGCTTTGCGCGTATCGACGACATCACGATCAACAACGTGTTGTTTGCCGATCGTTCGACGACGGCCGCAATGGAGGGCAGCGTCTTCGACTCTTTGCCAACCAAGACCGGGAAGGCACCCAACCTCGACAAGATCGAGGAAGTCACTATCGATCAGTTCCTCAACCATATTTTGCCCAAAGCAAAATCCATCGAAGTGATGATGGATAATTCGCACATCGGCAATTTGGTCAGCCTTGTCGCCCCAGTCAATCCGACGGCTCGTCTCATGTTCAAGTGGGCAAACAAGTTCAGCTGGTCGTACAACGGCGAATTCGCCGACTCGATCAAGGAACGTGTCAAGGCCGCCGGTGGTAACGTCACCGGCGAGCTGTGCTGCCGCTTGGCATGGGACTACAAGGACGATCTGGATTTCCACATGCGAGAACCCGACGGCGGCCATATTTACTACGGCACGCGACGCGGTCGCTCACGCTGTGGCGGTACGCTTGATGTCGATGCCAACGGCGCCGATGGTCAGCGTGAAAATCCGGTCGAGAACATCTTCTACGAACGTGTCGCGTCGATGCCCTCCGGAACGTACCAGCTGAAGGTGAATAATTACAATCGGCGTTCAACAGGGATCGGCTTTGAGGTCGAGATCGACCTGTTGGGTACCATCCATCGTTTTGCCTACGACAAGGTGCTTCGTGACGGCGATACCGTCGATGTGGCCGACATCCGCGTTTCCAAAGAGGGCGTCGTGATCAATTCCAAGCTGCCTTCGACTACCTCGCAGAAGGAAGTCTGGGGCATCAAGACTAACAACTTCCAGAAGGTCAACGCCGTGATGCTGTCGCCCAATTTCTGGGACGATCGGCAAGTCGGCAACAAGCATTTCTTCTTCATGCTCGACGGTTGTCTGAACGATGGCAAGGCCCGCGGCTTCTTCAACGAGTTTCTCGTCGAAGACCTGACACCACACCGTAAGGTGATCGAAATGGTCGGCAGCAAGATGAAGACCGATGAGTCAGAGCATCAGCTCAGCGGTCTCGGTTTCTCTAGCACCCAGCGGAACAGCTTGCTGTGCCGTGTCAAGGGTAGCTTTTCCCGCGTAGTAAAAATCCTTTTCTGAGGAGCAACATCATGTTTGAAAAGGCATCACGCTTGCGTTTGCGCTTCGAAACGCCGAAGGGCTTATTGTCTGTCGAGGACATCTGGCATCTTCCGCTGACCAGTACCACTGGCAAAGCCAATCTCGACGATATCGCCAAGGACTTGAACGGGTTGATTCAACACCAGAATATCGGCTCGTTCGTGCAGGGAACGGCAGCGGTCGACACCCTTGTGCAACTGAGATTTGCCATCGTGTTGCATGTGATCAAGGCACGTCTGGCGGAAAACGAAGCTATACGCATGTCTGCAGCCAAAGCCGAACAGAAGCAGAAGCTTCTCGGCCTGATCGCCCAGAAGCAGGACGAAGCTCTCGGTAATAAGTCGCTGGAAGAACTGACCGCGATGGTCAATTCGTTGTAAACAAAGGGCCGGAGGGAGAGTAAGCACTCCCTTCGACCGTTTCCTGTTTGCGTAGTCTGGCGTATTCTGTCAGACTCAATCGCCTCGACCCCCTGTAATATCCTTCGAGGAATCCTATGTCATTCAAGCTTACTTTTCTCAGCGCATCATTGCCGCTGACGAAAACCATTGAGAAACTCGCCAACGGCGAAATCTTCAAATCACCATATCCATTGGTGTCCAATTTCACCACCGAGACAGTTGAAGTCGACAACATCGCGCAATTTCACAAGGAACTTCTGGCCCGCGCAGCCAGCGCCAAAAAGCCCTGTTTGCTCAAGGGCACCATTGCCAAAGAACTGAAGAACGAGTCTCGCAAAGGCACCACGAGCACCAACGATAACACTGCGTGGGTGTGCCTTGATATCGACAATGCCAAGTTCTCTTCTCCGGAAGAAGTCATGCGCGCGGTCGGTCTCGAACAGCTCTCGTACATCGTGCAGTATTCCAGCTCATACAAGCTGGGCGGCAACAAGAACCTGTCATGCCATATCTTCTTCCTGCTGACCAAGGCAGTGGCCGCCCCGCAATTGAAGGCGTGGTTGATGCACTTGAACCAGAGCGTGGCCAGCCTCGAAAGCAACATTGAGTTGAGCAAGTCCAATGCGGCGTTGCACTGGCCACTGGATATTACGGCGTGCCAGAACGACAAGCTCTTGTACGTGGCGATGCCAGTGTTCAAAGGCATGGTCGCCCCGATCAAGGAATCCGACCGTATTCAGCTAGTGACCAAGAAGTCACACAAGTTCGACGTAACGAAGATGGAATTCAAACCCATCGAGTCGCTCAAGAAGATTGCTCGTGACAAGCTCAATGATCTCCGTGTGCGCGCCGGCATCAGCACACTTAAAATCAAAACCAAGATGGTCGGCGAATACGAGGTACAGCCGGGGGTCGGCGAGATCGCCTCGTATGAAGTGATTGATTGCGGCGAGTTCAATCGCCTAAACCTCAATAACGGCGATTCACAGGCGTACTGGCATGTGAAGTCTGATCCGACGTACTTGCATAATTTCAAAGGCGAGCCGTCGCTTCTCCTCAAAGAGGTGCTGCCGCATTATTATGCAGACCTCGTTCGAAACAAGGCAACCAATGACTCCACTCCAAGCATTACGGGCGATGTGCTGTTGGCCTTTCGCGAAAAGAAAACGGCCACGTACTACAAAGGGACGTGGAACCCCGGCTCTTCTGTTCTCGATATTGACGTGGTCAAATCAGAGCTTCAGCTTGACCACTTCTTGCAAGGACATGGAAAAAGCCTCGGCGCTTTTATTCCCGAATGGCAAATGGTTTTCGATCCACAAAATCCTATCATTTACGACGAGGCAAGCAAAGTCATCAACACCTTCATCCCGACCGAATTCATGCGTAAGGGTAAGAAAAACAAGAAAGGTGAATTTCCAATCCTTCAGCGAGTGCTTGACTCAGCGGTTGGCACCGGCGATATCCAAGAGCATTTCCTCAATTGGCTCGCCGTGGTCTGGCAACAACGTCGTAAGCCGCTCACTGCATGGGTGTTCCACGGGACTGAAGGCACTGGCAAGGGCATTCTGTTTCACAACGTACTTCGCCCTTTATTCGGTAAAGCTCACGCAGTTCAGAAGCGTGCCACTGAGCTGGGTAGCCAGTTCAATGGTTGGCTCGAACCAGCGCTCATCGTCTTCATTGACGAAATCGACGCAGACATGTTCGTCAATGCAAAAGCGGTGGAGGCGGACCTTCGTACGCTCATCACCGAGCCGACAGTATCTATACGGAGAATGAGGACAGACAGCTATGAGGTTCAGAATTACTCCGCGTTTATCTTTTCGTCAAACAAGAAACGACCCGTGGCACTTCCTCCCGGAGATCGCCGTTTCAATGTCGGTGTCTTTCAGTACGAAAAGCTTGTCATTTCACAAAGCGAAGTCGACGCTATCGAGGACGAGATCGAAGCCTTTGCAGCTTATTTGAGCACTCGTGTCGCAGACTTTCAGCAAGCCAAGACGGTACTGCAAACCGAGGATCGGTTGGCGGTGCAACGCATGTCGGTGACGTCCATCGACATGCTGACCAACGACATTCTGCAAGGCAACTTGATTGGTTTGTGGGAATCGATGCCCGATGAATCCCTGATGAACGAGCACGGCTTGATCGGCGTGACTGCCACGGCGTACGCGCACTTGATTCGCAAATACAGCCGAGAGACGAAGAGCAAGATTACCAAGGACGAACTTGGCGTCATTTTCAAGCATTGCGTCGGTACGAAGCCCGAGGATATGGGTGCCCACAAGTTCTCCGCTTTCTTGAGGCATCGCGGCATCGACATCAAGAAGCTGCGCTTCGGTAATCAGTTCATGCCCGGTATCGAAGTCACGTGGGTCGTCAGCAAAGACGACAAGGAAGCCATTCTCAACGAGATGAAGCCGAAGGAAGAAACGCCAAAGGCCATACGGAGAGTCAAATGACCACACGCGAACAGAGCATCGCTGCGGCGAAAGAGTGCTTTGATTGTCTTGCAGATGGTAGAGGTCGTACAGATTATTCAGCAGATGAACATGGCATTGAAAAGTTTTACGCCATCGCCTTCGAGGCTGGTCGCAAGAGCGTTGATACTCCTGTCGCACTCGCTGAGGCGTACCGATGCGGCGAAGAGGCTGGTCGTGTCGCAGAACGGGAGGAATGCGCGAAGGTGTGCGAAAACAATTATTGGTCAGAAGAAATCGACTGGTGGTTACGCGCAACAAAGAAAGACGTTTCCGCAAAAGCAGCACGTAAATGTGCCGAAGCTATCCGCGCAAGAGGAGCTACGAAATGAAAGAACTATCTGACCCAGAAAAGCACGTTCTGGCCTTTCAAGCAGGCGCAGCAAGCCGCGATGCCGAAATCGAATACATGCGCCTGCAACTCACCGCAGCACAGGACGCCCTTGAAAACGAACAAGCCAAGGGCATCCATTCCTGCCATGCAGACTGCACGATGGAGGGGTGCGTCAATCGTAAGCTGCGCCAGCAACTCTCCGCAGCACAGGAAACAGTTACCCGCTTGGAAAAAGTTTCTATATTCAAAGAAGAATGCAGACAGTCCATTGAACAGCAACTCGCCGACAGCCAGAAGCGAGAAGTGATGCTGCGGCATGCGCTGCGCTTTTACAAGTCAGCACTCACGGCAGACGATGTTGCTGGAGTAGCACTCGCCGCCACCGCTGACCTAAAGGACGTGATCCTGTGCCATGCGGAACTTTGTCGTAACGACGGTCGCTGTCAGTACGCAATAGACCACGGTGCGGAAGGGTTGGGTCATTGCCCAGATGGTAAATGCTGTATGCCACTATACCGCGCATGGGAGCCGAAATGAGCAAAGGTCTTATAGAACGACTGCTTGACAATCGTGTTACTGGTTTCAATCTAACTGTTGCAGCCGTCGAAGCCGCTGATCTGATCGAAGCCCAAGCAGCGCAGATCAAGTTGCTACGGGATGCGCTTGAATCTATGTCTGCACTTGGGGGTAATGGCTGTGTACAACGGCTCACCACATTGGATTTTTCCGATAAAGGTTATGCACCGTTCTAATGAAGCGCTCGCCGCCACCGCTGACTTTAGCAAGTATGTGTTGTGCCATGCGGAGCCTGCCTGTCATGTTGCAGACCTTGCATCTAATGTAAGGGGGCGCTTTATAGAATATGGCGTGTCGGCACTTACATCCCTCTACCGCGCATGGGAGCTGAAGATATGACCAGACTAGCTATAGAAGCCGCATACTTTGGTGCGGTACAGGACGGAGTAGAAAGTCAGCAGGAGCTGATCGAATCCCTGCGCCAGCAACTCGCCGATGCCCTCGCTATCAACGAACACAATTTCACGGTGTATCAAACGGCGGCCTCCAAACTACGCCAGCAACTCGCTGCTGAAATTATGAGGTTGGAAATTGCGCTACGCATTAAAACAGAAGAGCACAAATGCTGTTCTGAGGATTTAATGAAGTTGCGTGAGAGCGAGCAATCTGGGTGGAAAGAGGCAGCGATTGCGTGGGAGGTGTGTGGTTCGATCCACGAGGCATTTGCAAAAAAGAAAGACGCCCTGTACTCGACACGACATTCGGATTTTGAGCGACATGCGGAGGACGCACGGAGGATGTTATCTACAGAGTCAAAGGAGAAAGTAGAATGAGCCACGATTATAGCCAGAACCACTACGGACCAAATGCTTCGTTTGATGGATATGATTCAGACCTTGCCTCTGCCGGGATACTAATCGACTCTCTACAACAGCAACTCGCCGCTGCCCTCGCCGCGATCAAGAGTAAAGACGCGGCGCTTCAGTCCGCAATATCCGCCCACAAGTATGAGTCTGGGGACTTGCATGACGCACTCGCCATTCAGCCTGACGACTCTGCGCTCAAGGTGTGGCTAGGGGAGCCTAGGTCGTATCTATACAAGTTCAATTCAGAATTTGGTGATGGTACTTTCTGGAGTCATCGCCCAACGCATAATGGAAATACCGCGCTTGAGGCTATTCCACTCTACGCACCGAAATGGAGGACGAAATGAGCAAGGAACTGATTAACAAAATCCGCGCCAAGAAGCGCAATGCAACAGACGAAGAAGATGAATCTGCTGACCTGATCGAACGCCAAGCAACGCAGATTGAGATGATGAAAGATACTCTGTCAAGAATCATGGGTGGCGTGTCAAACATGGGGTATTACGAACGTGCTCGAAAGGCACTTTCCACCACCCCCAACGAAGCCCTGCAAGCCTTCGCTGAAAGGGTGCGGGATCAATGCGCTCTTGTCATCGAAGCACAGGATGTTGATCCATCGTTCAAACACAGGATGGCGAGTGCTATTCGCAACTTGAAGGAGCTACCGAAATGACCTATCCAAAGAAATCACGCGCAGTATCCACTGTTGGTGGGCTTATTAAGCAACTTGAAAAACTACCAAAAACCATGCCGCTTCTAGGAAGTTTTGATAGTCCTGTGCTTGTTCAAGTCTATAACTATAGTGATAGCGCCAGGGAGTTAGGATTACGACTGCACTGTGAAATTATTGAGGCTGACCGATGACCACACGCGAACAGATCATCGCTGCGGCGAAACTGTCTGAAATAGTCAGTGCCAATTATCGCTACGACAGCACAGACGAAGCTGACTGGATAGACATAGAACGCTTCTACACCATCGCCTTCGAGGCGGGTCGTATAGCTGAACGGGAGGAGTGTGCTTTGACTGTTGAAACTGAATCGCAAGATTCTACAAGATATGATTTTGCACAAGCTATCCGCGCAAGAGGAGATACGAAATGAGTAGTGAAAATTCACTTGTTGAGAGACTACGCGAAGGGGTATTTGGTAGTAATGAAGCTAAAACAGATACCGTACTTCACGCACTCATGATTCAAGCTGCTAACGAGATCGAATCCCTGCGCCAGCAACTCGCAAGCCGCGATGCGGAGGTTGCTCTGCTTAAAGCTGACAACGAATATCTTTATATTGCAGCAATTGAGCGCGACCAACTCCGCGAGCAGGTGACGTTGCTACGGGATGCAATCTTAAACCGCATGTCGTCTGAAAATCACTGGCCTGAATACATCATAGAAGCACTCGCCGACACGGAGCCGAAATGATCTATTTTGGAAAATATATATCCGCCAATGCCTGCATGATCGGTATAATCAGCTTCTATCCCTTCCACATCGCAACAAGCTCATCAAGTGCCGGACGCATGTTGTCTGACTCTATAAGATGTGCATTGATCTTGTCGCGGATTTCCATCAACATCTGGTCTTGTCGATCAAGCCGGTGATTAAGGTTATGTATTATTTCGTGATCGGTCACTATTTATTCCCTTCTCCGGTCTTTGCCGTCGATGATTAAAAATCAGGTGTCTGCCGTCACTCGCACGACATTGGTTCCGTCGGCGTAGATAATCGCCCGCTTCGTCGCCGCCACGGTGACGCCAGTGCCGGTCGCGCCGATGAATTGCAGGCTTTGGCCGGTGCCGTTATAGACAATCCATTCCTTCGGCGACAGCGGCACAACGATATTCCGCGTCGCCGTCAGGGTGCCGGAAAAATCCATTATCCGCGCACGTGCTTCGGCATAGGAAAGCGTCGTATTGGCATCGGTCAATGATTTGGCAAGTCGTTCCGAAAAATCCATTTGCCAGATACGATGATCAGTCCAGTCGGTAGGCGCGGAGGAACCACAGACAACGGTATAAAGCGGGATTTTCCCTGCAGTGAATGCCGATGCATTTACAGTGACCGCGCCTGTAGTCCTATCCGCTTCCAGATAATTCGTCGCCGAAAGCGTCATCGTTACCGTGCCGTGATTGACCGAAGTAACCACACCGCCGATCAGTACCTTGGCCCCGTAATATCCCCACGTATTGCCGGAACTTGTCGAAGCCCTGCGCCCGTAATAGGCCGCCGGACTCATGGCATCGAGCGCCTGATTGACCGTCGTTTCCTTGCCCGCCTGGCCGACGCTCAGGGTATCCAATAGATTTGTACTGTAATCGCTCATGTCTTTTCCTTACGAGTCCGGGAATGCTGCGGCAATGGGCGAATACGCCCCTGAATATCGCCCGGTTTTTGTTACTCTGAATTCTTCTGCATAGAATACTGCGGTTGATGACCCGTCTCCGTTGCCAAACTCAACTTGCGACGTGCCTGCAAAGATCGTCGACGTGAAGGCAACCGACTTTTTGACGACTCCATCCACCGTGAAATAGAGCGTATTTCCAGACCGGAATATCGCCCATTTTGTCCATGTATTTGCTGGTATTGCCCACGAGTCCGCGATCGAGTTGGAACTTAATGCGGTTACAGTATCCGACCCGGTTGTTGATACACTAAAGCGGAATTCCGTATTTCCTACGCCCG
>Ga0209507_1000241_pt1 | contig 70457 bp, 51 predicted proteins | sample AD_UKC028_MetaG_FD_184414 | JGI IMG/M metagenome (GOLD analysis project Ga0209507, IMG submission 184414) | Active sludge microbial communities of municipal wastewater-treating anaerobic digesters from USA - AD_UKC028_MetaG (SPAdes) (version 2) | ecosystem: Engineered > Bioreactor > Anaerobic >...
GATCCTGTCCGCGGGCGCTGCGGCAACCGGTGAGTAGCTGGCCGCGCCTGCGGAAGAACACCTACCGCCACGGCCCCATCGAATACTCCGTCGGCGAAATCTATGCCTGAATTCCTAAACGGCATTGAGCTTAGGGACGGCCAAATAGGCGAGCTTCGATGCGTCAATCGGATAGTCTTTTGGCGATGGCCACTGGATCGCGGCGACGGCGACAGCGTTGGCATGAATTTGGGCGAGGACGACTTCGGTGGCAGTTGGCTTGCGGTTCTTTGCGATGGCGAGGATCTCTCGGCTTGCAAGCCATAGGTCAAGAGCTGGACGAATTATATCACTATTCCCAAAGCGCGCTCTGTCATCCAAATCGGTGTGTGTTGCAAGAAAGGGGGCAAACGTAGCGGCCAGGGTGGCCAACTCGGTCACTGTTGGCATCGTTGGCAGCGGGGCGGCCTCCGGCTCCGTCCTGGCCTCCGGCTCCGGCTTGGGCTTGCGCTTCTGCTTGCGCTCCGGCTCCCGGGGGCCTGCGGCCTTCGGATCGGCGGGGGCGGGGGCGGGGGCCTGGTTGGCGGCCAGCTCGGCGCTCGGGAGCGTGGCGCTCGGGGCGGGTGCGGTTTGTTTCCGGCCGGTGGCAACTGCGTTCGACTTTTTCATTCGGCGTTGGGGTTGGCGGCGGGGGTCGTCGCGGGGTTGGTATGGTTGAGCATGTCGCCCAGCGGCACAACGGCGGTCCGGCGGGCGTCCACGTAGTAGGCCGCGGTCGTTCCAAGGTTCGAGTGGCGTAGCATGCGGGATGCAACGTTAATGTCGGCGCGTTGGGCGAGGATGCTCCCAGACTCCTTCCGGTTCAAGTGCAGCGCCATGAGTTCGGTTCTACCTCGCCCGGGGTTCTGCATCAACGCGAAACGGCCAGCGGTCCGGCTCCTGGCGGCCAACGGCGTACGGATCGCTGGCGGCGGCCAACTCGGCGCTCAGGGTGGGTGCCGTGAGTGGCAGCGCTCCTCGGGGGCCCGGGACATCGAGGGGCAAGGGCCTCGGAGCGGCCTGGTGGCGGAGGTGGCGGTGCGTCCTGGTCGGCAGCCAGCAGAATCCCGGTTCCGCACGCTACCGCGGCCAGGGCCATCGGATCTCCCCAGCTCCCGCCTCCCGAGATAATGCCCAGCCCGGTCCGGCCCGTTGTAGGGCATTCTGGGCGGCCTTTTCCGGCGCAGACTCCCGGTGGGTGCGCTCATGGCGGCCAACGTGCTTGCCAGATCCGCGTTTCAGGCGCTTTTCCGACGCGAGGCGGCATTTGAACCGAATTCCGGCGGTCGTACCAGGCAGAACAGACGGCAATGAAAGCGGCAATATGACCGACTCACGCGTCTAAGTGCTTGGTGCCGTGCGATCCAGCCCCATCATGGCATTGTGGGGGTCAGGGGTTCGAGCCCCCTCGGCTCCACCAATCTTCTGGATGGTGCAAACCGCCATCCGCTTTCCAGGAAATCGCACGTGTTTTCAGGTTGAAGCCTTCCGCTGAGGCCGAGGGACTTCAGACGCCTGTGGAGACTGTGGCAACCTCATTGACTGACTCCGATACGCAGACTTGACTTTATCGCGTGGCGGCCGAGATAGACTGAACGAGATGTTCTGGAACGCTCTGCATCGAATCGGACTTCAGATAGCGGCTGCGGGAATGCTCTTTTCGCTCGCGGCGGCCGGGCAAAGCCCGCCGAAGGTGATCTTTGAAACCGACATGGAATCCGACGTGGATGATGCCGGGGCGCTGGCAATGCTGCACGCGATGGCGGACAACGGGGAGTGCGAGATCCTGGCGGTCATGCACAACACCTCCGATCCGTATGGCCCCGGAGTCATCGATGCCATCAATACCTGGTATGGCCGTCCGGACATTCCCATCGGGAAATACCCGCTGGATGACGCCCATTCTTTCACCTTTGGCGGGCAGCCCGAATATGCCCGGGACATCGCGCTGGACAGCGCTTATCCCAAGGACGTGGTTTCCCGCGATGACGCGCCGAATGCCGTCGAGCTCTACAAAGACATCCTTGCGAGACAGGAGGACAGCAGCGTCATCGTGATCTCGGTGGGGTGGCTCATGAACTTGCGGCGGCTGCACGAAGATCCGGCAGGGGCGCGATTGATTCAGCGCAAGATACGGGAGTTGTTTGTCATGGGCGGGCGATGGAATCCCAGCGGCGAACCGCACATGAACCTGGCCGGGCGGCACAATGAAGTCCCCGTTGCGGCGCGGGCAGGCGCCTACGTGGTGCACCACTGGCCGACGCGGGTGACCTACCTTGGCATTGAAGCCACGGCCGGTGCCGCGGGCGCGGCTTTGGAGCATCAGCCGCGTGAAAATCCCGTGCGCCGAGCATACGAGGTTGCCATCAGGAACTCCCGCTTCAACCTGCGCTGGAAACACCATACCGCGGATCAGTCCACCGTTCTGTTCGCGCTCCGGGGAGCCGGCGACGTCTGGAGCATCATCGATCAGGGCACGCCCACCATGGATTGGAACGGCAGCGCATGGATCACCACGTGGGAGAGCAATCCGGACAGCCATCACCGGGCGCTCAAGAGGACCGGCAGTGCAGCGGCGCTGCAGAAAGCGTGTGACACCATTGAATCGCTCATGATCCAGGCGCCTCGCAAAAGAAAAAAGATCTAACGTTTGTCCCCAGTGCCTTGCGACTCAACCAGATCTCCGACGAGCATGACGGCGCCCGCGTACCAGGCGCGGTCGTCGAATCGCTTGGGATCGTCGATTGTCTCGTTGCGCTGGGCCAGGATCTTCGCCTTGTCGGGCTGATCCGGGTGGATCTCGATTCGTACGCGGTGGACGCCTTCGGGCAGGTCCTTGGCCGCGAAGAACGACGCCAGCCGATGGTAAGTGCAATAGGCATCGAAGCGCGGCCGGGTGACGGGCGGCTGGTCGTCGACACGCACCACGACCTGGCCGCAGTCGGGTCCGACGAGGTCGTAGATGCCAGCCGCGGTGCCTCGGAACCGGAATTCGATGGCCTCGCCGGCCTGGCTCGCGCGCCAGAGTTCCGGCAGCCGGCTGCCGAAGCTCTTCACCAGCCGGTTGGTTTCGGGCAGCCGCTCCCAGCGTGCGCTCAGATTGACCCTGCTGAGCGGCACCAGCTTTGCCGCCTCGAGGTGGTCGGCCGAGAATGGCGATGGGATGAGATGCAGGCCGGCAGCTTTGCGGGATCGCATCGCCTCGAATGCCCGCGTCGCAACCTGCAGGTAGATCTCGTGCCCGGTTTCCGTAAATGGATGGACGGCATCCGGCGAGAACACGATCTTGCCCCCCAGAGCGGCTGTTTCCGCATCGGTCTTCGGGAGCGTTCCTTTGAACACGAGCCTGCCGGCCTGCTCCATCCGGGCGATCTCGACGCCGAAGTTGATGCTGGGGATGCCGTAGTGGTCGGCGAGCTGTTCCATCGCGGCGACGGAACGGGGCAGGGAGCCGGCCTGGAGCGTTTGGAGCATGTTGCCGGCGATGGTGTAGACGTAGCAGATGTCGGTCTCTGGATTTGCGCGCCAGGACTGGCGGACGATGCCTTCCATGCAGCGGTGGATTTGGTCTGGCGGCGCACCGCCATCGTTGACCGCGAACTCGACGAACAGCAGATCGGGATCGTGGCGAAGGACATCGTGCTGGAGCCGGAAGACGCCGAGGTCGGAGCCCGTGCCGCCGATGGCGGCGTTGATTTCAATCACGCGCGCCTCGGGGAACTGCTTCTGGAACCAAGCCAGGGTCTTGGGCCGCCAGCCTGGCTGGGCGGTGATGCTGCCGCCCAGATAGGCGATCCGGACCTCGCCCTTCCGCTCGAGTTTCTGAAAGACGTTCGGCAGCCCATCGCGAACACGGTATTCCGGCAGGTCCGGGACACCGGCGCCCGCCGGCGAAGCCAGTCCGCAACCCAGCATCAATCCCAAGAGCGCACAGCGGCATCGGTTCATGGCGGCCAGCATACGGCAGCAGCCTCCAAGCTCAAGCTTGGGCTGAAAAGTCGAGAGCCAGAATCGTTTTCCTCACCCAACCTATGGGATTTCCGGTCGCGTGGGGAACCAGACGCGCATTTCGTTGGGCCCGCGGTGGCACCAGGCAAAATAGGGGATGCAGGTCAAGGAGACGCCTTCGGGTTCGCCCGCCATTTTGACCGTCACGATGCCGCCCAGCAGGTCCGGGCGCTCTTCGGCCTCGAGACGAACGGGTCCGGGGAAGATCTTGTCGAGGACCTTGCCCTGGTTATCGGCTCCTTCGGCGCAATACACCAGGGGGCCGCGTTCGATGGCAAAACGATTCGCGTTGGCTTGGACGTCCGGATGGGATGCGACCCGGCGGACGGGCATGGGCAGAGCGAGCGCGAGCGTGTCGCCGGTCTTCCACTCCCGGGTGATGCTGGCGTAGCCGTTCTCGACATCGAGCCGGACGTCCCTTCCATTGACCTGCAGCCTGTTGCCCGCCGGGTGGGAATCGGCGTATCGATACAAGTCGCTGGGAACGGGCTGATGGCGCGCCCAGCCCGGGATGCGCAGCTTGATGGTGAACCGGCCCGCTCCCCGAACATCCTCCAGCGTCAAGAGCACATTCCCGTCCCAGGGATAACGCGTCTTTTGCCGGACGGCGATCGTCCCTCCGGCCAGGTCGCACCGGGCAGAGCCGGCGACATAGAGGTTCACATACAGATCGCGCTCGCGCGCCGCATAAATGAAACCTGCGATCGACGGGATGAACCGGACGTCATTGACCGGGCAGCAGGAGCAGTTGAACCAGGGTGCCCGCTCGTTGCTCCCGTGGTTGAACTTGGCCCTGCCGTCCGTTTCGAGCGGGTTGGGGTAGAAGAACCGGTCGCCGCTCATCCCCACGCCGGAAAGGAATCCGTTGTAAAGGACGCGCTCGAGAACGTCGATGTGCTTGCCGTCGCCGTGGAGCAGGAACATCCGGTGGTTCCAGAGCGCATGGGCAATGGCCGCGCAGGTTTCGTTGTAGGCGGACGCATTGGGCAGGTCGTAGTTGCCGCCGAACGCCTCCCCTTTTGGGGATGCGCCGATGCCGCCGGTGAGGTGCAGCTTCTTGCCCACGACATTCTCCCAGAGCCGGTCGACGGCCCTCCGGTAATCCGGATCCTCCATGAGCGCGGCGATATCAGCCATGGCGGAATACATGTAGGCGGATCGGACGGCGTGGCCGACGGCCTCGGCTTGCTCGGTCACGGGGATGTGATCCGCGTAATAGGGATTGGGGTTGTGGGCGGCCTTGGGGTCATCGAAGCGCCGGCCGCGGCAGTCGAGCAGGAACTTCGACAGGTCGAGGTATTTTCGGTTGCCGGTTGCCCGATAGAGCTTGATCAGGCCGATCTCGATTTCCTGGTGCCCGGAGGGGATTTTGAGCTGGCCGGGAGCCGGCCCCCAGACAGCGGCGACCAGGTCGGCGTGCCGGATGGCTACGTCGAGGAGCGTGCGCTGGCCGGTCGCCTGGAACCAAGCCGCCGCCGCCTCGTACATGTGCCCGGCGTTATACAGCTCGTGGCTGTCGCCCTTGCCGAGCGCCCCGCGCTCGTTGAGCCAGCGCTCCTTGCTGGCTCGGCCGGGCGGATTGCCGGGGTCAATCGTGCGCGCCGTGTAGAGATAGCCGTCAGGCTCCTGCGCCGCCGCGATGGTGTCGATCAGCCTCTCGGTGTAGGATTGGAGCTTCGGATCCGGACCCAGGGCCAGCGTGTAGGCAGCGCCCTCGATCACCTTGAACACGTCCGAATCATCGAACGGATCCCCCCGATGCGGGCCGCTCATCCGCCGGGCCGCTTTCGCGAAGTTGTCGATGCGGCCCGTCTCCTCGCACTTCTGGAAATCGTACCAGACTGTCCGCTGGCGGTTGGTTTCGAATCGAGGATGCCAGAAGCCTTCGTCGATTTTGACGGCGGTGAACGGGACGGGCCGAAAGGCATAATCGGGCGCCCCGCCCATACCGGTGGACGTCAGGCCGATTGCCAGGATCCAAAGTGTATTCGCGGTCATGGAGGCGATGATCGCACAGCTGGGCTGCTTCCCACAATGCGGAAACCATGCTCCGCGGCGTCGGCTGAAAGCAATGGGGTTGAATCAACTTTTCTCTCACTTAGAATGCTAACGCTGTTATGAATGTCCTCATCGACAACGCCAAGTATCACCATGCGCGGTTGCACCGGCAATGGCGGGAGCAGCGCTGCACCAAGTTCCATCTCCACTTTCTGCCCCCGTACAGTCCCGATCTCAATCCTATCGAGCGGGTATGCTCGCTCGTCGCGCCTTGCCAGCCCGCCCAATCCCCTCCAGCAAAATCGGAATTAATTTTTGCACAGACCCTAAGTCAATGGAAGAATCCAAAAGGCTCATCGCCTCTTCGGCGCGAGCCCGCCCGATGGTCTGGGACAGCAGGAGGACCACAGTCTGGCGCAAAGGCAGGGGGGGAGCGGCTACCTTGGCTCGACGGATTGCAGCACCAGGGCCCATTCGCCGCTGCCGGGCGGGGTGAGTGTCTGAATGCCGCGGTTGGCGACGTGGGATGAGCCCGCGGTGTAGGCGCCCGACGCGCAATTGAACCAGGCGGCTTTCATGGGCGCCGGGAAAAGGTCCATCTGGATCTGAATGGCCGAGTTATCGGGCAAATACGCCACCGCCAGATCGCCGGAATGGGACTTGGCGAGCGCCATCTTGTTCACGAAGTCAGTCTTGGATGTCTGATTTGCGATCAGCTCGCCGGCAGGGGCAAGCGTCCACCAGGCGAGCGCGGTGAAAAGCTCGCTGAAATGCTGGATCCGGACAGCGCTGATCGCATCTCTGCCCTCGATCCAGCTCCCGCCGGCATCCCAATGATCGTAGCCCGGAACGCCCCAGCTCCAGATTCCAGCCACGCCCAGCGTGTAGCCGGCAGTCCCGTTCAACACGCTCCAGTAGGCGCAGCTCCATGGGATTCTTGGCAGGCAAGACCGAAGCCACCGGCCGTCATAACGCGCCTCCAAGTTGATCAACGGCCGGTTCGTTGGCGGGTCGTCAAAAAGGTCCCGGCACCAATCGACCGCGTTCCGCGCCACTTCGTTGACCGCGTTGGAATTGCAGACCTGATTATGGAACTGGAACGGGTCCATGTTCCAACCCCAGCCCGCGCCGGTTTGGATTCCGGTGAAATCGGTGTACGGCTTGCCATGCCAGGCCTTGATGGTGCGCAAATCCGTGCCGGGATGATGGGCGATGAGATGGCGGGTGGTCAGCGCGTTCAGCTCGCGGCCGATCGCATCCGCCAGATCCGTCTGGCCCGCGTGCTCGTCGAAGCTGGGCGAAAAGACGACATGGTTGCCGTAAAACCGGGCAACGATGTTCCGGGCAAACAGGCGGGCTTCATCGACGGCGGGAAATTCGTAGACCGGCTCCATGATGCCGACCAGCACGACCGCCAGCCCATGGCGATTGGCGCATTCGACTTTTTCATCGAACTCCGTCCAATAGGCCGGATTCCACTGGCCGACCTCGTCGCTCTTGCCGTTGCCGTTGGTGTCGAAGAAGGGCCTGTGCCCATGGACGTTGGTCGTTCCCGCCCAGATGTTGGCCGGGAGAATCTGCAGCACCGTGAACTTCTGCGAGGCGCGTTTCCTGACATACGACTCCCACTGGGCGCTCGTTGCGTTGAATCCCGCCGGCCACGCCGTGTCGCCCACCCAGAAGAAAGGCGAGCCATCGTGGTATGTCAGATGGCGATCGCCCGGCCGCACCTGCAAGAAGCCTCTTGCATAGAGAGGATTGCTGCCCCGATAGGCGGTCACAATGACATCGCCAGCGCGGTGGTGCAAACCCGAGTCGCCAGGGTTCGAACATGCGGTCTGCCATCGCCAGGCGCCGGGCGATGGAAACGCGCAACGGATTTTCCAGGTGCGATCGCCATCCCAGAACCCGTGGCTCTTGAAGGCCTGCCCGCCAGGACCCGTATAGGTCACTGATACTGTCACGTCCGCATATGGATTGGTGTAAGAACCCGTGCTCGTGAGCGCCTGCTCCCAGCGGGTCCAGGTGGTTGTCCCTTGGGCATAGGCCACAACGGGCAGCAGCAGAAGCGCATGCAGGATTTTCATGGAGTGCGACAGGCGGCCCTGCGAGGGCCGCCTGTCACCAGATTCTATTGTTGAACCACTCGGTAGAACATGACCGATTCGGCGGGCTTCCCGAAGGTCGCGACGAGCGTGCCGCCGGGCCCGCTCGAGAATGCGGCGCTGGGCACCGCGCTCCAGGATGGGGCGACAATGCTGGCGCTCTGCTCGATGGCATGCGTGGCCCCAGGATTGGACGTCGAGAACGTGATCTGCAGGTTCGAACCGTTGACCTGGATGCTCTGGCAGACCGGCGGCGCCGGCGGAGGCGGGCCGATCAGCCAGGCCGCCTTGAGGTTCACCCTCGATCCGGCTTGCACGCCCGCTGTTTTCACGTATGTGATCGTCAATGTCTGGTTCGGAGCGCCGGCCTTGTAATCGATCGCGATGAGTCTCCAGTATGGATCAACGGATCCAGCCTGCACGTCCACGAAGTCCGGCGCGGATCCGTCCGACAGATGTGCCGTGAGGGTGACTTCAGGCGTGGCCACCCCTCCTCCGCCCGCCCCGCACAGCAAGTACAGCATGCGCGAGGTTGTGTCGGCCGGAACCGTGAAGCTCCAGCCGCTGTCGACGGTCAGATAGGCGCCCCGGTTGAAAATGTAGCCGGCTTCGTCCAGGGAGCTGGCCGTGGGCGCGCCGTCGTTCCAGCTCACCAGGACGTTGGTGTCCAGGTTCGATCCGTATACAGGATCGCCCATGTGATCGAGGGCGCCGATCTGGTTTCCGCCGGCGGCCTTCCGGTCCAGGTTGTCATAGCTGCCCTCGCGGCCCCAAACGACCCAGTCGCTGGCGTTTTGCGCGCTCAGGTCGTAAGCCGCTCCCGCAGGCGATGCCGTGCTTGCCAGCTGGCCGCCGGTGGTGGTGACCATGATCGTGACCGGCACGGACAGGCTGAATTCGCCGTCGTTGTCGGTCGCTTTCGCCGTCAGGGCGTGTGTGCCGATGGGCGCATTGTTCCATTCAATGCTGTAAGGGCTGGTGGTGACCTCGCCGATCCTGGTGGCGCCATCAAAGAACTCCACTTTCGCGACGGCGCCATCGGCGTCCGACGCGCTCGCGGAAATGGTGATGTTGGCCGGGCTGGCGAACGTTGCGCCGTCTGCTGGCGAATCGATGGCGACGGTCGGCGGGCTGCCCTCGACCAGCCACGCCGCGATCAGATCCACACTGCCGCCTCCCGTGACGCCAGTGCCCGTCTTCACCACCTTGACGGTCAGGGTCTGGCCCGCCGAAGCGGCTCGATAGTTGATCCGCTCGATATATTCATAGCGATCGTTGCCCACCCCATGCACTTCGCCCAGATGCGGCATCGCGGAAAAGTCCGAAAGACTCGCCTCGGTTCGGCTGAATGACCAGCTCCCGCCGGCATACACGAACAGCGTGCGCGGGCTGGTGTCCGCCGGGACCGTGAACATGAATCCGTTGTCGATGCCGTTCCGGTCGGAATAGACGTAGGTATTCTCCATGGCCGCGCTGGGGGTGGGCGTGCCATCGGTCCAGCTCACAAACCGGTTGAAGGTCGGAACCAAGTTACCTTCGACTGTGGCGGAAGGCCCGATCGCCGTGATGTCGCTGATCTTGTTCCCGCCAGCGCTCTTGTGGTCGAACCCGGTGAAGCTGCTGCCGCCGCCCCAATGGGCCCAATCGCCGGCGCCCAGCAGCGTCAGGTCGTAGCCGGCGGTCGAGGCTGGCTCGGACTTTCCATCGATGAGGCCATTGCCGCCCACCACGAACACCGGGGTCTTGATGGACATGCTGTTGAGCCCGCGGTTGTCGATCGCTTTGGCGGCCAGGTTGTATGCGCCAGGGGCTGCAGTCCAACTAATGCTATACGGGCTCGATGTGTCCGTGCCAATCAAAGTCCCGTTGGCGAAAAACTCCATTCGGGCGATGCTGCCGTCGGGGTCCGTGGCGTCTGCGGCGACGGCGATCGGAGCAGCATGGCTCAAGCTGGTGTTGGCCGCCGGCTCGCTAATGACGGGCCGCGCCGGGGGATCGCCGGGATTGCCATCGACCAGCCAAGCCGATATGAGGTCAATGCTGCCGCCCGCGGAGAGCTTCCGCAAGCTGACCTTCAATGTCTGGCCCGCGGAGGCCGCGCGGTAGGTGATCCGGTGCAGATGCTCATAATTCCCAGTCGGATTGCCTTGCGTCTCGGCAGCATAGTCGGGCGCCGACAGATCGGACAAGCGCGCCTGGACCTGGCCGTAACACCAGTTCCCACCCGCGAACAGATACACCGTCCGCTCCGTCGTGTCGGCCGGAACGGTAAACCAGTAGCCACAGTCGAACTCGGAGCTGTCGAAATAGATGTATCCCATCTCGTCAGCAACGGTCTCGGTGGGGGCGCCGTCGCTCCAACCGACAAACCGATTGAACGCCGCTTCCCCGTATCCCCCCGCCGTGCCGGCGCCGAACGGGGTCGCATCGCTGATCCGGCCGCCGCCGGTGCTCTTGTGATCGAAATTGCCATAGGTCTGACCCCGGCCCCAATGCGCCCAATCGAGCGTGGGGATGCCCACCGCCGACAGATCGTAATAGGCCGAGGTCGGATTGACGGCTCCGCTCAAAGTGCCACCTGAGCCCTGCACCAGGACCGTGACCGGCGCCGACACCGCGCTCAGCCCGCTGTTGTCGGTCGCTTTCGCCGTGAGGGTCCTCACTCCCATGGGCGCATTGTTCCAGATGAAGGTGTACGGGCTTGTGGTGTCGGTATGGATCAGGTCCGTGCCGTTATAAAATTCGACTTTGGCGATGGTTCCCTCGGCATCGGAGGCATCGGCGGTGACAGGGATGGGATCTCCGGCGTTATAGATGGCGTTGTCGGCCGGTTCGATCATCGAAACCACCGGCTCGCCGCCGAGGACCAGCCACGCCGCCTTGATATCGACGCTGCCAGAATTCCATCGGGGATCGTTTTGCGCTTTGATGTATCGGATCGTCAGGGTCTGGCCCGCCGCGGCAGCTTGGTAGTTGATTTGAACCAAGTAGCTATAATGCTCCATCGACGTTTCCGGGTTGGGGGCCGAGGTGTCCCACAGATCCACGCTGTAGGCGGCGGCCGAACCATCCGAAAGCTCCGCCGTTAGAGTGCCGTGCGTCCCCCAGCCGCCGCACAGCAAAAAGAACTTGCGCGGGCTGGTGTCCGCCGGAACGGTCAGGGACCAGCCGTTGCCCAGCCCCTCGGTATAGTAATAGCGGCCGTCGGCGGTGGCGCTCGCGGTGGGCGTCCCATCGGTCCAACTGACCGACCATTTCGGTGCGGGATCCGCGACGCCAAACGGTTTGCCGCTGGCGGCGATCTGGGTCAGATCGCTGATCTGGCCGCCCCCGGTGCTCTTGTGGTCAAAACTGGGATCGCTGCCCCCGTGGCCCCAATGCGCCCAATCGACTGTGCCCAACGCAGTCAGGTCGTAGGAGGGGCCCTCCGACCAGGTGGCCCAGCCGCTGATTTCGGCGCCCTGCACGGCCCACTGGGTGAGCATCAGGCCGAGTGCCACCCCAGCCGGAAGCGACAGCTTGCGGAAGTATCTTTGGTTTGTTGAGGTCATATGGATTTGTTCGTTAACGTTTTCAACGCCTGCGCACAGGTTCATGACTGCCAAGTCGGACGCCCGCCCCGCTTTTCTCCCGCACGGATTTCTTGCCGAGGAATCCAGTTCAGGGATGGCTTGGGTGGCGATACCGCTCGAAAATCCACTGGTAATCCCGCGAGGAACTCTTCGGAATCGGAGCGGTGCGCTTCCCGCTTGCCGCGCTGTACCCCCCCTTGAGGATCTCCGGATCGGTCCATTTATGAAGCTCGGCGTGCCCATCCGCGAAACCGACAGTGCTGACGTTGCCGTGGAACATCGCCACCGGATCCAGGTAGGTGATGAAACCGGGGTTGCCATCGATCCAGGCTGCCACCCATGTTCCCCAATTGAAGCCGTTGGGGCCATCGGCCTCCTCCGCAAACGTCATCGTCAGCATGGGGTTTCGGATCTCAATCGTCTTCTTGTAGGTCTTTTTCGGCCCCCACTCCTCTCCATCCCTGCCACCCACATTGTGCGTCCTCGAGTAGCTGTCGTACGCCCACCCTTCGGCAATGCTGGCCTTTTTCGTCCGGGTATCCCCCGGGCAGTGATACAACGCCGGATTCGGGGCGTAGGGATGGAACATGTTCCACGTCTTCAGCCCGTTCAGCACGATCGGATATGCCTCCGCAACAGTTTTTCCAGCCAGCGGGACGTTCTGGCGCCAGGTCAACGACGGGTCCATGCTCCAAAAACCGCCGCAGTCGGCATAGAACGCCCCGGTGGTCGGCTGCTGTACCGCGTCATTGTTGTCTTGTGCGTACATCGTGAACGCCAGGGCGAGCTGCTTCTGATTGCTCAAACACGCCGCGCCCGTCGCTTTGAGTTTTGCCCGGGAGAGCGCCGGCAGGAGCATCGAGGCCAGCACCGCGATGATCGCAATGACCACGAGCAGCTCGATGAGCGTGAAACCCCGGTGGCTGGACAAACGCTCAACGAATCCGGAAGCTGGAAACAATCGTTTCATGAACGCAGAACCGGTTCAGGCCAATATGAATGGACGGCCTCGACGTCGGAAATCGATTGCACCCAACGCGCAGGCCGACGCCACGGGGCAAGTCGCGAAATCCGACGACTTGCACAGGAATGATTCATCAGTATCGCAATGAACTCGATGCGTTGACGCGAATCAACAGGTTTGTTTTGCAAACCGTTGCATGAACCCGTACAATCACCCCATCACGCTCCAGGATGTCGCGCGCGCGGCTGGCAAGTCCGCCGCCACCGTTTCACGCGCGTTGCGCAACCACCCCGCCATTTCCGCCGCCACACGCCATCGGATCCAGCGCATCGCCTCGCAAATGGGCTACCACCCGCATCCGATGCTGAGCGTGCTGATGACGCGACTGCGCCATCGGCATCCGGCCTACCAGGAAACTATCGCCTGTCTTTGCAGCGCCCGGGGCTTGGGCCCGGTCCGCGCCATGATTGATGAATTCCTCATCGGAGCCAATGACGAGGCTCGGCGCCTGGGGTACAGCATCGATGTGTACTGGATGGACACGCCCGATTTCTCGGCCAAAGCCATGCTGCACGCCTGGCGCGCCCACCGCGTGCGCGGCGCGTTTCTCTGGAATGTCCGCCCGGACGCACCACTGGATCTGCCGTGGGATGAATTTGCCTGGGTGGTTTCCGGCGGGATCACCCACGCCCCCGATTTCCATCGTGTCAGCAACGAGATTTTTCAGATCGTGAAGCTGGCGATCAAGGAATCCCTGAAGCGGGGCTACCGTCGCCCGGGGCTCGCCATGTCGACGAGCGGAGGCGAGCGCGTCGGATTCCGCTGGGTGGGCGCTTTCCTGGCCAACGTCATGCGGTATGGCATCAGCCTCGACATGGACTCGGTTTTTCAGGGGGAGTTGACCCGGAAAAACTTCATCGCCTGGCAGGAACGGTTTCAGGCGGATGTGATCCTGAGCCTCGACGACATGCCCAAACAATGGATCCAGGACATGGGTCAGGACGTGCCCAGCCAAACCGGCTTTCTCCACTTGGCAGCCAACCTCTCCGAGATCGGCGCCGCCGGTGTTGCCCAGGATTTCAGGGAAGGCGGCCGGGCGATCATCCGCGCTCTCGATGGCGAGCTTCGCCGGAACGATTTTGGCATCCCTTCCACACCCCTGACCATCACCGTGCCGGGATCCTGGAAGGAGGGTGCCACCGTGCGACCTCCCCCCTGTGCCGCGGTTCCGCGGCGCAGGACTGCCATGGAATCGATCGGGAGGGAGCCGCGCCGCGCTGGAACGTGAATGCCTATCTCAGGCCATGGAGCAGCAATGAGGCCCGTTCCTGGATGATGGCAGCCACGCGTCTGGCCATGGTGAGGTCGTTCGTGGCCGCCAGAAGGTCTTGATTACGGAGTTCATCGATGGCCTTGTCGCACAAACCCACGATGCGTTCACGCAGCATCGGCCAACCCACGCTGCATTCCTGGGCCATCTTCCGCCAGTGGGCGGGCGTGATCGTCTCGATGGAGTTGCTGTTCCCGATCTTCATGGCTGGAGTCCTGGACAGCTCCGGCCAAGCCAGCGTACAGACCAGATCATAGAACGGCGCAAGCCTTCGTTCGGTGCGACGGTAGAGCATCGAGTAGTTCCTGCCGTGCGCGTCGGCATTCCCGATCAGCACATTGAAAATCAGGCCATCCAGGAAATCGCGAATGTCCAGCGCCGCGACGGTCGACCAATCGCGGAGCAGGCCGATGCAGTCGCGGAGCAGCGGGCCGCCTTCCTGCTGGTACTTGCGCTCCGGGGGGAACCCCAGTGCCTGGCAGAAATCCTCCTGATGAACGCGCGTGACCGAGCCGTCCGCGCCGATGGCGCGGTCGTATCGCCGGACGACGATGCACGGCTTGTCGCCGACCTGGCGGATGGACACCGGAGGAACATTCAGACCGGCCGCCTTAGCCAGCATCATGCAGAAGACCTCGACGGCCACCAGGCCGGGGAATCGCTCGGGCTCCGGCTTGATGATGTGCGTGCTCGGTGTGTTGCCGAGAGGCAACGCGATCGCGGCATCCCGCATCAGGATCGGCAGCTTCGACTGCGATCCGGCCAGCGAAAGCCTCAGCCCTTCGCGTCCCGCCATCAGCGGACGGCGGGGAAGCTCCGCGACGATCTCTTCCAGCTCTTTCTCGCTCAGTTCACGAACCCGCATCTCGCCCGCGGCCGGAGGCGGCGCGTCCTCCGGCAGCAGGCTGACTGCTCCGGCACATTCGCCGCCAATGCGTTTGAGCATGGCGAAATCGTTGCGTTCGCTGATGCCAAGAATAGCGGCGATCTGTTGCCTTGGCCCCTCGTCGGGAAGGATGCCGGCGAAGAAAGGGCGGGCATGCTTTCCCCGAAACGGTTCGCTCTGCAGCGGCAGCGATCGGGAAAGAGGCATCGCTTCCGGCCTGTCCATCCATTCCGGGGCGTATTGGAAACCGAGAAGCCCGCTGTCATTCTCGTCCAGCGTGCCGACCCGTTCGCCATTCAGGCAGACAAGCAGCCGTTTCATGGTTGCTTGCCTCGCGTCTCATCGCTGCCGAGGATCGTCGTTTTGATGGCAAGCCCCAGCGCTTGCAGGACCTGCAGTGTCTTGCCTATCTGGCAGGTGGGCTTCCCCTTCTCCAGATCGACGATGAACCGCAGCCCCGTGCCGCAAGTCATAGCCAGTTCCTTCTGGGTGATCTTCAGCTGCTTGCGCCGCGTCCGGATCGCCGTTCCGATCTGTCCAGTGGTTTTCATCGTTCCCGACCGGTAATATCTCGCGGCTTTGGCAATTCATCAACCGAAATATTACCGATCGGTAATATTCATCTGTTTGCATGGGAGCGAATCAGGCCTGCCCTCCCGCGAACGATCAATGTTCAATGTTTAACCCCATTGCCTTCTATAGCTTTACTCTTGAACAGAAGCCGCAGACGAAGCGAGGAAACCAGATGGGGTCGGTCATAACTTATGACACTGGCGGTCGTTCTTGCGCTTCTGCACCCAGCAGTTGGAAACGTGTGTCCGGGTTCCCACCGCAAGACGCTGGGCGATCCACGTCAACGTCATCCTCGTGTGCGCGCGTGCAACTGGTTGGCGATCTCCACTTTCTCCGGGTTCCCATTAGGGCAGCCAGGACTTCAGGAATGGGTCGGACGGGGCGGCGATGGTCACGGGGCGGTGGCGGAACGGATCCATGAACTGGAGCTCGATGGCGCGAAGGGCGAGACCGCGGTCTCTGTCGGCGGGCTGGAGGTCAGGGGGGCCATAGAGCGAATCGCCGAGGACGGGCAGCCGGGCGGCCGCCAGGTGCACGCGGATTTGGTGGGTGCGTCCGGTGATGGGCTGAGCCTCGACGAGGACGCGGTCGGCGGACGTTGCCAGGACGCGGAATCGGGTTTCGGCTTGCTGGCCATGACGGGGGTCGACGCGGACTCGTCCGGGCTGGCGCGGATCATCGGAGAGCCGGAGGAGGCAGGTCCAGGCCGAAGCGGATGGCCGGCCCCGGACGATGGCGAGGTATCGTTTCGTGATGCGGCGCTCCTGGAACAGGCGGCTGTAAGCGCGGAGCGCGCCGGGCGATCGGGCCAGGAGGAGGACGCCGCTGGTATCAGCATCGAGGCGATGGATGAAGCGCAGGAACCGGATCTGGCGGGAGCGGGCCCAGTGGTCGCCGGCGGCGATCGAAGAGCGCAACTCGAGCTGGAGGTTCCGGCGCGTGTGTGTCCAGTCTTCGGGCGCGATGAGCCAGCCGGCGGGCTTGTCAATGGCCATCACGGCCGGATCCTCGTAAAGGATGGGGACGCGGAGTCCGTCCAAATCGATATGATCAGGCTTCGGCAAAGAGGTATTCGAGGTCGGCGTGGGTGAGGCTGCGGCTGAAGCCCTGCTCGCCGAGGACGTCGGCGATGGTCCGGGCCTTGCGCTGCTGGAGATCCCAAATTTTCTCCTCGACGGTTCCCGGGGCGATGAGGCGGTAGGCGATAACGGTGCGGGTTTGACCGATGCGGTGGGATCGATCGATGGCCTGGGCCTCGACGGCCGGATTCCACCAGGGATCGTAGAGGATGACGTAGGTGGCGGAGGTCAGGTTGAGCCCGGTGCCGGCGGCGCGCAGGCTGAGGAGAAACACGCCGGGCTGGGGATCATCGTGGAAGGCCTGGACCACCTCCTGGCGCCGCCGGGTGGCGCCGGTGAGGATCCAGGTGGGGATCTGGCGCTGGCGGCATTCGGCGGCCAGAAGGTCGAGCATCTGGACGAACTGGCTGAAGAGGAGGATTTTCTGGCCTTCGGCGAGCATGGGCTCGAGCAGCTCGAAGAGCGTCTCGGTCTTGCCGGAAGCCGAATCGCTGCCGACGAGCTGGGGGTGGCAGCAGATCTGGCGCAGGCGGGTGAGGGCGGCCAGGACATGGATCCGGCTCCGGTTAAGGCCTCGCTGGGCGACGGTCTGGAACACTTGCTCGCGGCTGCGCCTGAGCTCGGCCAGATAGAGCTTGCGCTGGTCGCCGGTCAGCTCGCAGTCGCGGCGCTCGTCGATCCGGTCGGGCAAGTCCTGGGCGACCTGGCGCTTGAGGCGCCGCAGCAGCAGCGGGCGAAGGCGGGCGGACAGCCGCCGGTGGCGGACGGCGCGGGTGTCGTCATCGCCGCTGCCGGTCTCATATTGCTCGGCGAAGGCGGTCTGGGTGCCCAGGAGGCCGGGCTGGACAAAATCAACGATGCTCCAGAGGTCCAGGAGCCGGTTTTCGAGGGGCGTGCCTGTGAGGGCAAGGCGGTAATCGGCGCGCAGCTGTTTGACGCTCTGGGTGACCTGGGCGTCCGGATTTTTGATGAACTGGGCCTCGTCGAGGATCAGGGCGCGAAAGTCGAACTTTTGAAGCGCCGTCAGATCGCGTCGCAGGAGGGCGTAATTGGTCACAATAAGGTCATGGCGGGGGATCTGCTGGCGCAAGTTATGGCGGGCGGCGCCGCTTTCGAGCACGAGAACGGACAGGTCGGGAGTGAATCGCTGGGCTTCGCGCTGCCAATTGTGCAGGACGGATGCGGGGCAGATCACCAGCGAGGGCTGAGGGGGCTGGGCAGCCTGCTGTTTCAACCAGGCCAGCCAGGCGAGAGTCTGGACCGTTTTTCCCAAGCCCATGTCATCGGCCAGAATGCCGCCCAGCTTGAGCCGTGCCAAGCCGCACAGGAACTGGAAGCCGGCCTGCTGGTAAGGGCGCAGATCGGCGCGGACGGCCGATGGAACGGGCTCGGCGGGCGGGCCGGCATAGTCGGCCAGCCGCTGGCGCAGGGCGTCCAGGGCGGGATGGGGGCGAAAGCGGTCCAGGCGGGCATCGATGATCTCGCGGTGGGGGGCCAAGGCCACGGGCTGGGCAGAGGGCGAGAGCTCCTCGAGGCCGAGATCGGCCAGGACCGCCTGCGCCTCAGCCACGGCGCTGGCATCGAGCTCGACCCAGCCGCTATCGGGGAGGCGGACGAAGCGGCCGGTGGCTCGAGCGAGCCGCTCCAGATCCGCCGGCGTGAGCCGATACCCTTCCTGCTCCCACTCGGCCGAAACCGAGAACCAGTCGATGCCGCTGCCGCGAATGACCAGCTGGGGGCGCAGCGCCCGAGGCGCCAGGAAAAGCCGGTGAAAGGCCGGGTTGCCCAGATACTCCGCCGGGCGGGGCCGGTCCTGCCAGGCATCGGCCAGGCCGCTCAGGAACGCCGGCTGGGCGTCGGCGACCCAAAGGCCGGGCTCGGGGGTGAACCAGTCCAGGCGCCGGAGCCATGCGGCGGCCGGCTCGAGCCGCGGGTCCTCGAGGCAGTCAGGAGGATGGCCGGCGGGAGGCGGGGCGCCCTGCCTCTGCCATTCGAGGCCGTTCCATTGCCAGCGGCTCTGGTCGAGCTCGCTCACCGCCATCAGCCGCAGACGCAGGACGTCGTCGGCCAGCTCGAACACGAACTGGGGAGAGGCCGGGTGCGCGCGGCAGACGTGATCCCAGGGCTGGCCGTCCTGGCCGTGGATCTTCCGGAGAGAGGTCAGGCAGCGATGGCTGAGCTTGTGAACGGGGATCGAGCCGCGCTGAATCCATTCCTGGAAGAGATTGGCGGGAGGCGCCTGGCGGAGCAGGTGAAAGAGGTGGCCATCGAGGACCAGGCAGGGCTGGCCGGCGAACACGATCACATCGGACAAGCTCCGGAGCTGGCCGTTGCCGAGGGCGACCTGGTGGCTGAGCTCGATGTCGCGGGCTGTCGGGGCGAGCCGGGGCAGGAGCAGAGCGGTTTGGCCATCGAACCGAAGCCGGCCGGGCGGGTCCGCCAGCTCGATTCGCTGGCCATCTCCCCAGCGGGAGAGCCAGCGCAGCAGCTCGAATCCCTCGAGGCAGATTGGCTCCCCGTTGGGCGGCACCGATTCCGGACGGGCGGCCAGCCATTCGATCAGCTCCCAGTCTGCGGTCGAGAAGTGCTCGCGCTCGTGCGCGGGCCTCTGGGCCAGCGCTGCGATCTCGGATGCGGAGCGCGGTCTTTCGCCGGAACGGGGCCGCAGGACGATGAGCTCGATGGCCAGGCGGTGGAGGGCAGGGGGCGGGGCGATGGGGACCAGGCGGGCGCGCACTCGGAGAGCGGCCCGGGGCGACTCGAGGTGGAATGGTTCCGGCGGCACGATCCACTCCTCGAGGCGTCGGATGAAATCCTGCTCGCGCTCGAGCCGGTCGATTTCGGCGAGTCGCTCGAGGTTGGCGCTGGGGGCCAGCTCCTGGGGGAGGGGGCGGCCGAGGCGGAGAAAGAGGATGGCGAGCTGTTCGAGCCGGGCCGGTCCGCGAGCGGCGACCATCGGCGACCACCAATCGCTGGGACCGAAATCCCTGCGGTCCAGATCGAGCTTGGCGAAATAATCCTCGAGCAGGAGCCAGGCCCGCTGCGGGTCGGCGCAGCCGGCGAACTGCTCGAGCAATTCCTGGCGCTGGGCGACGGCGCCGCGGGAGTCGGCCAGCTCGCGGCGGAGATCGGCCCACGGCCCGTAGGTCTTCTCGAGCACGGAATGATGCGCGTCGTATTTGGCGCGTGATGCCGGCCGGCTCGTGCGTTCCTGATGGCGTTCGGAGTGATCCTTCATCGACCGTAGGTTACCGGAATGGAGCTTATTCGCCACGAAACCGCCGGGGCGGTCAATGCCAAAGATAATCCCAGAGCGTGAACGCGCGGTGGAGGCCGTAGCCCATCAGCGCGGTGGCGGGGAGAGTGAGCAGCCAGGCGGCGGCCATCTGGCTCACCACGCTCCATTTGACGGCGCTGAGGCGCTTGGTGGCGCCCACGCCCATGATCGAGGAAGAGATGACCTGGGTGGTCGAGAGCGGGATGCCGCCGTGGGTGGCCAGCTGGATCACGGTGGCGGCGGCGGTCTGTGCGGCGAATCCATGCACGGGCAGCAATCGGACCATCTTGTGGCCCACGGTGGCGATGATGCGCCATCCGCCGGCGGCGGTGCCGGCGGCCATGGTGAGGGCGCATACGACCTTGATCCACAAGCTCACCTCGAACTTCGGGGCCCGCAGGAAATCCAGCCAGTCGGGCAGCCCGTCAAAGACGCCGGTGCGGGTGGCGGTGAACAGAGTCAGGGCCAGGATGCCCATCGTTTTTTGGGCATCGTTGGTGCCGTGGCTGATGCTCATCCAAGCCGCGCTCAGGAGCTGGGCGCGTCCGAACAGGCGGTTGATGGTGTAGGGCTTCCAGCGGCGCAGCAACACCAGCAGCAACCCCATGAACACGAATCCCAGCACCAGCCCCACCAGCGGGGAGAGCAGCATGGGCAGGACGACTTGCGGGATCAATCCTTTCCACGCGTGGCTGACCGGGTCCTGGAACGACCAGTGAATGATCGACCATCGGGCATCGGCGGAGGCCAACGTGGCGCCGCAAAGACTGCCGATCAGGGCGTGGCTCGAGCTGGAGGGCAGGCCATGCCACCAGGTCAGGAGATTCCAGAGCGAGGCGCCGAGCAGGGCGAACAGCAGGGTGGGCAGCGTGACGAATTGGCTGTCCACCAGCGTGTTGCCCACGGTTGTCGCTACCGCCGTCCCGATCAGCGCGCCCCCCAGGTTGCAGAAAGCCGACATGGTGACCGCCTGCCGCGGCGTCAGAACCTTGGTCGACACGACCGTGGCTATGGAATTGGCGGTGTCATGGAAGCCGTTGATGTATTCGAACATCAAAGCGACTGCTATGACCGCGAGCACCAATCCCATAAACGCACAGGCGCACCAGAATAGGTGAACGGGGCGGTGGATCAATCGCAAATTCGTGACGGCGGCGCGGAGGTGCGTGAGACGAAAATCTTCGAGATTTTGAAATCGGCATGGAAAGGGATGCTCGGCCCATTCCAGCCGCATTTCCGCTGGCCAAGGCTTCGGGGATGCGTCAGCATGGGAGCGAAATGATCCGATGTCCATCATGGCCATGACTGACTCGATTTCCCACATGGATTTGCCCGAAAGCATCGATTCGGAATCGGCGTTGGACGAATATTTGACGCGGCCGTCGCCGGCCCTTGTCGAGCACATCCGAACGCTGAAGGGGCCGCTGGTGATCCTGGGGGCTGGAGGCAAGATGGGGCCGACCCTGGCGGTGCTTGCCCGCCGGGCTGCTCAACAGGCGGGCTGCCGGCTCGAGGTCTGCGCCATCAGCCGCTTCAGCCAGCCGGCTGCCCGGGATTGGCTCGACCAGCACGATGTTCAAACCCTCAGCGTCGATCTGCTCGATGAAGGCTCGAAGCCGCTCCTGCCTGATGCGAGCGATGTGATCTATCTCGTGGGCGGGAAGTTCGGCACGGCGGATAATCCAGCTCGAACCTGGGCGGTGAACACGGCGATTCCTGCATGGGTGGCGCCGCGCTACGCGGCGGCCCGCATGGTGGCGCTATCGACGGGCAACGTGTATCCGCTGACGCCGGCGGAGCGCGGCGGCTCGATCGAGCAGGACCCGGTCGCGCCCGTGGGGGAGTACGCGGCATCGTGCGTGGGCCGCGAGCGGATCTTCGAATTCCATTCGAGGGAGAGGGGGCTTGCCGTCGCGCTGATCCGCCTGAACTACGCAGTGGAGCTGCGGTATGGTGTTCTGGTGGATCTGGCTGCCCAGGTGCTGGCGGGCCGGCCGGTCGATCTCCGGATGGGCCATTTCAACTGCATCTGGCAGGGGGATGCCAACGACATGATCCTGAGGGCGCTCTCGCTGACGGCTAGCCCGCCTTCCATCTATAACCTGACGGGTCCGGCCACGCTGTCGGTGCGGGAGATCGCGACGCGATTGGGCCAACTCCTGGAGCGGCCCGTGGAGTTCCTGCACCAGGAATCGGCCACGGCCTTGCTGAGCAACGCGGCGGCGATCAGCCATGCGCTGGGCCCGCCGCCGACGCCGCTCGAGGCGGTTCTGCGATGGATTGCCCGCTGGCTGGCCCGCGGCGGGAGGCGCTGGAACAAGCCCACCCACTTCGAAGTCCGCGACGGCCGTTTTTGACCTGCCAGGAACCGATCATGAACGATTATCCCCTGCCGCCCGCGTGGGTGACCAAGGCGCTGCTGCGCGGGCTGGTGATTCCGGCTCATCCGCTGGCGCTGGACAGCCGGCGCCGGCTCGATCGAGCGCACCAGCGGGCCCTGACCCGGTATTATCATGCGGCCGGCGCGGGCGGGGTTGCCGTGGGTGTGCACACCACGCAGTTCGAGATCCGGGATCCTCGGCACGGCCTGCTCGATCCGGTCTGGAGGCTGGCGGCGGAAACCGTCCGCGACTGCGACCGGGCGGCGGGAAGGCGGACCGTCTTGATCGCGGGCCTCTGCGGGCCGACAGGCCAGGCGGTGGACGAGGCCCGCCGGGCGCGCGCGCTGGGGTATCATGCGGGCCTGCTGTCGCTGGCGGCTTTGAGCCAGGCCAGCGATGCGGCCCTGGTCGGGCATGCCCGCCGGGTTGCGGGGGAGCTGCCCATCATGGGTTTCTATCTCCAGCCTGCTGTCGGAGGGCGCGAGCTGCCCCTCTCTTTCTGGCGGCGCTTTGTCGAGATCCCGAATGTGGTGGCGATCAAGATCGCACCGTTCGATCGGTATCGGACGCTGGACGTGGTGCGGGCGGTGGCCGAATCGGGCCGCTGCGATCAGATCGCGCTCTACACGGGCAACGACGACCACATCGTGTTGGACCTGCTCTGTCCGCAGCTGATCGGCACGGCGGAGGGCGAGGTGGTCTGCCATTTCGCCGGGGGCCTTTTGGGGCATTGGGCCTTCTGGACGCGAAGGGCGGTGGAGCTGCTCGAGGAGTGCCGGCAGGTTCGGCTGCGGAACCAGGCGCCGCGCCGGCTTCTGGCGCTGGCCGGCCCGATCACCGAGGCCAACGCCGCAATATTCGACGCCGCCCATGGCTATGCCGGATGCATCCCCGGAATTCACGAGGTGCTCCGCCGCCAGGGGCTTCTGGCCTCCAGGCACTGCCTGGATCCTCGGCTGAAGTTGTCTCCCGGGCAGGCGGCTGCCATCAACCGCGTGCTCGACGCGTATCCGCATCTGGCGGATGACGCGTTCGTGCGCGGCGGCCTGGAGCGGTGGCTTCGGGATTGAGCCCGGAGCGTATCGGTGATAGGATCTCATCTACAACAACGAAAGAGATGTCGGGCCGACCCGGATCCAGTGCATGTGCCATGAATACAACGATTGCATCCGATCGAGCTGCGGGATGTGTTTGCGATTCGACGGGGCTGGCGTCGCGTCGCGGTTTTCTGCGCGCGGTGGCGGCGGCTGGGGTGGCTGCGGGGCTGGGTGCGCCGGTCCTGAGAGGCGCGGAGGCTGGCCCAGGGGGCCGGCGCCGGATCCTGGTGGTTTTCTCGAAAGTGCACCACAACGAGCTGGGGATGGATTACCGCCAGACCGCCGATTCGGCGGCGGAGGCGGGTTTTGACGGGATCGACTGTCCGGTTCGTCCGGGCGGGCAGGTCCTGCCGGAGCGCGTTGAAGAGGATCTGCCGCGGCTGGCGGCGATCTTGAAGGAGCGCGGCCTCTGCCTGCCGAAGATCACAACGCACATCACCGATCTGGAGAGCGCGCATGCGGAGAAGGTGCTTCGTGTGGCCGCCCGGCTGGGAATCCGGCATTATCGGCTAGGGACGTTCACCCTGCCGGATCGACGGGCGGTGCCCGCGCGATTGCGGGAGATCCAGGCGCGGTTCCGCGACCTGGCCGCGCTCAACCGGGAGCTGGGGATCCAAGGGCTTTTCCAGAACCACAGCGGCGGGAACGTGGGCGCCGAGGTATGGGACGCATTCGAGACGGTCCGAGGCTATGGGGCGAGCGATCTGGCGTTGGCGTTCGACATCGGGCATGCGACCGCTGTTCTGGGGGACGGCTGGCATGCGGTGCTCCAGCTGGTTCGCTCCCATATCGGGGTTGTCTACGTCAAGGATCACCATCGGGCCAGCCGCAAATGGGTCGCTTTGGGAGAGGGCGATGTGGACCGGCGCTTCTTCGCGGTGCTGAAGCAAATGGGGTACGAAGGGATCTTTTCGCAGCACTTCGAATACGCCGTGCCCGGGGCCAAGGGCCCGGAGCTTGCCCGGAACCTCCAGCAGGCGATGCGGCGCGACCAGGAGACGCTGCGGCGCTGGCTGGCGGAAGCCTGATCACCGGGCGCCCAAGATCCGGAACATCCCGCGCCAGGCGTCGGGCGTGATCCAGGGCTGCCAGAAGGGAGTGATCCCGGCACGCTGCTGGGCTTCGAGGTCGTATTGGGCCACCACGGTCAGGCTGTGGGCGCCCGGCTCGCCATCGCGCAGCGCATGGAATCCATAGGCATAGCCGGCGCCCAGCTGCCATGTGCCGGAGGGGGACCGGTAGAGCAGGCCTCCGCCCAGCCCGGGATGAAAGGTGTCGGCCTGCTCGAACCCGGGAAGGTATTCGACCGTGGCGGCAGACCCGAACATCAGCAGGGCCCATCGCTTGCCCGGATCGAGCGGCAGGACGTATCTCGCCACGGCGAGGCCGTAGGTTTGGGCGCTGATCTCCTGTCCCATGTACCCCGGCAAGGTGAGGGGAAACTCGCTCACCAAGGGCAGGTTGCCCCCGAGCCGGAAGCAGCTCATGCGGTCTGCCTGGATGCTCCCGCCGCCGGTCAGGCTCAGCTCGGCGAAATGCTGGCTTTTGGGAAAGGTGTAAGCCGCCATGGCCCGCCCCCAGAAGAAATGGGTCTGGCCTTCCCTTCGGCGGTCTCCGCCGAAACCGTAATCGCCGTGGGCCGACCGGTAATGCGATTCGTGCCAGAGGGATATCTCGGCCGCCATGCGCGGGAAGAGGTAGGGCTCCCGCCCTCCCAGGCGCATGCCAGTGCGCAGGCGCAGCTCGATCCCCTCGGGCGGCAGCTCGAAGCCGGATGCGGTGGCATCGTCCCTTTCGTAAAAGGGCCGATGGAGGCTGGCGCGGATGGTGGCCGTCAGCGGGACCGCTGCCTCCGGATTCAGCCGATGGTAGAGGCTGAGGCTTGTCTCGGCGGCATGCCCGGTAAACGACTCGGCGTCCTCAAAGTGCCCCTTGCGGATCTCGGAATGGCTGTCGGCGAAGCCGCCCCCGGCCAATCCGATGCCCAGGTCGGTTTGGGGGCCCAGGGCGGAAGCCACCCCCAGCTCCGAATCCAGATAGACCGGCGCCAGCGCCAGCCGCGCCGTCAGATTGGTCCGCAGAAAGGCAGGCTGGTTGTGGTAATAATAGGCATAGGCTGACATCGGACCGTAGCCGCGCAGCGGCAGATCGTATCCAAACTGGAACACCCGCCGCTTTTCGGGATCGATCTGTGCCGACAGCCAAATCGGAGCCGCCAGGCTTAGCATTCCCAATCCCAACGCCGCGCGCCAATGCCGCGCCACTTTCATAGGGTCCTTTGATAAGAAGCGGGCGGAGCCCGCGCAAGCCGATTCTGACGCGTTCGCGGGCGGCCGGGGACGGCCTCGGCGAGGCCGGCATCGGGTGTTCCGCCGTCGCTGTTGCCAAATCGCCGCCGGGCTTCTATTGTCGTGGCTCATTGTGGAAGGCGAGCTGATCACGGACATAGCTGTCTGCATCCTTGTGGCCTGGCTGCTGGGGCTGGTGGCCCAGGTGCTCCGGCAGCCGCTGGTGCTGGCCTATTTGGTGGGCGGCTATGCTGTGGGCCCGATGGGCCTCCGGTGGATCGCCCACGAGGAGTCCATCCAGACCATCGGCGAGATGGGCTTGATTTTGCTCCTGTTCATGATCGGGCTCGAGATCGACCTGCGGAAGATCCTTCGCGCGGGGCGCCTGATCACCGTGACCGCCCTGGTTCAGATCCTGGGATGCGGGCTTCTGGGGTTTGCGTTCTTTCGGTGGGTGGGGGCGCCCCTGGTATCGGGCTCGCTCGAGACCCTCTATCTGGCCGCCACCTGCGCCCTGAGCAGCACGGTCATTATCGTCAAGATCCTTTACGACAAGCGGGAGCTCGATACGCTGCCGGGCCGGATTTCGCTGGGTGTGCTGGTGCTGCAGGATCTGTTCGCGATACTATTTCTGGCCTTGCAGCCGGGCCTCCTCCACCCGGAGCCGCTGCTGCTGCTGGGGTCGCTGGGCAAGGTGGTGTTGCTGACGGCCAGCGCGTTCGTGGTGAGCCGGTATGTGCTGCCTCCTCTGTTTCGCTCGGTGGCGCTGCTGCCGGAGCTGGTGCAGGTCGGCGCGCTGGCCTGGTGTTTTCTGACGGCGGGCTGGGCCAGCTGGCTGGGGCTGTCGCGGGAGATGGGCGCCCTGATCGCCGGGGTGGCCATCTCGACGTTTCCCTACCAGCTGGATGTGTCGGCCAAGGTGACGAGCCTGCGGGACTTTTTTGTGACGCTCTTCTTCGTCTCTCTGGGCATGACCGTTCCGGCGCCGGACGGGCGTCTGATAGGCGGGGCGGTGCTGGTGGCCTGCTTTGTGGCGGCGAGCCGGCTGGCGACGGCGTTCCCGGCGCTCTACCTGATGCGGCAGGGGCATCGGACCAGCTCCCTGGTCAGCCTCCACTTGAGCCAGCTGAGCGAGTTCTCGCTGGTGATCCTGGCGCTCGGGGTTCAGTCCGCCCACGTGGGGGGCCACCTCAGCGGAGTCGTGGCTTACGCGTTCGTGATTCTGGCCGTCTCCTCTTCCTACTCGATCAAGTATGCCGAGCACGTGCTTCGCGGGTTCCAGGCCCTCCTTCACCATCTGCGGCTGCCGGATCTCGGCCAGGATGCTTCGGCGGAAGCGGCCGAGGCGAAGCCTCCGCGGCTGTTCCTGCTGGGATTCTACAAGCCGGCGAGCTCGCTCCTCGAAGAGCTGGGCCGCGCGGCGCCGGAATGGCTGCCCCGGCTGGCGGTCATCGATTTCAATCCGGTGGTCTACGCGCGTCTGCGCGCCCGTGGGATCCGCGTCATCTACGGCGACATCGGGCAGCGGGAGACGCTGATCCATGCCGGGGTGAGCCAGGCGGAGCTGGTGGTGGTAACCCTGAGCGACATCGTCCTCAAGGGCACGAGCAACGTCCGCCTCGTTCGGCAGATCCGCGAGATCAACCCCCGGGCCCGGATCGTCGCTCAAACCGATTCGCTGGTCGAGCTGCCTGCCCTTTACGCCGCCGGGGCCGATTATGTCATGGCGCCGCGCTTCCTCGAGGCGCGCGAGCTGTGCGAAGCCATCCTGGCCGCCGATCGCCAGCTCCTGGTCGACAAACGGAAGGCGCAGGAATCCGACGCGCTCTCCCGCCAGGAGATCCTTCCCTAGCTACTCGAGCTCGTAGACGCGCCTGCGCAACGCCTGCAGCTTGCGCCCCGACATCCTCAGCTTCAGGCGCCGGCGCAGGAAGTACTGCTCGAAGCGAGAGAGGTCATAGAGGCTCTCGGTTTCGTTCGTGAAATCGTCCGTATCGCGGGTGTCGCCCAGGATCTCGATCGCTTCAAAATCCCGCCGGAAGAACCGCCGGTGGAACAGGCACACAATCGCAGCCAGCGGCCGCACGTATCCAGGCAGGGCGATCCAAAACACTTTCCGGGCAAATCGCTTGGGCGGGCAGGCGTAGTAATCGCAGAAGGCTTCCCGAAAAGTCTTCATGGCGGCTGGCCTTCAGTCCGGGCTCGGATCGGCCGGATCGGCTTTCATGTGGCGGTGGACGAGAAAATAGTACATCCCGCCCAACACCAGGACGGCGCCGCCGAGCCACAGCGACACGCGGTGCAGCTGGCCGGCCATCAGCTGCTGGTCCTGGCCCGCCGCGACTCCCACCCAGCACAGCACGGCGCACCAGATGCACGAACCCAGCACCGTATAGAGCGAGTACTTCGCGTAATCCATCCGGACCACGCCGGCGGGCAGGCCGATCAGATGCCGCACGACGGGCAGCAGGCGAGCCACGAAGACGCCCATGGACCCGAACCGCCTGGCCCAGCGCTCGGCGCCGAAGACCTTCTCGGGGGGGATCAGGACGTAGCGTCCGTAGCGCAGGAGCAGCGGGCGGCCGGCCCAGCGAGCAGCCCAATACATCACCGACGCTCCGATCCAGGATCCGATCGTCCCGGCGGCCACGATGCCAGCCAGGCTCATGGTCTTCTGCTGATAGGCCAGGTGGGCCGCCGGCGGTATGACCACCTCGCTGGGCAGCGGGATGATGCTGCTTTCCATGGCCATCAGCAGCCCGACCAGCGGATAGCCGCCGGTGGACAATGCTCCCATGTACCAATCGACCAAAGCCTTCAGCATGCCGGGCCCCTCCGATCGTTGCCCGCTCAGCGCGTGCCCATTCCCACGCTCTGCAGGGTTTGGAACAGCTTGCCTTCGGTTTTGATGCTGGGGGCGATGATGATCTCCGTCTCCTGGAACCGCCGGATGTCCTTGGCGCCCACGTTGCCCATGCAGGTGGTGATGGCGCCCACGAGGTTTTGAGATCCGTCATCGACGGTGGCTGGCCCGAAGAGGATCTGGTGCAGCGAGCCGCTGATGCCGACCTTGATCCGCGTGCCGCGGGGCAGGTTGGCGTGCGGCGTGGCCATGCCCCAATGGAATCCCTGTCCGGGGGCCTCGATGGCGCGGGCGAAGGCGCTGCCGATCATGACCGCATCAGCCCCGCACGCCAGGGCTTTGCAGACGTCGCCGCCCTTGCTCATGCCGCCGTCGGTGATGATCGGGACGTAGCGGCCGGACTGGGTGTAGTATTTGTCGCGGGCGGCTGCGCAATCGACGGTGGCGGTCACCTGCGGCACCCCCAGGCCCAGCACGCCGCGGCTGGTGCAGGCCGCCCCGGGGCCTACGCCGATCAGCACGCCGGCCACCCCGCAGGACATCAGCTCCAGGGTGACGCTGTAGGTGACCGCGTTGCCCACAATGACCGGGATGCGCAAGCTCCGTGTCAGCGCCTGCAGATCCAGCGACTTGTATTCGGTGGCGATGTGGCGCACCGTCGACACCGTGGATTGGACCACGTAAAGATCGGCGCCGGCTTCCTGGGCGATCGCAGAAAACCGCTCCGCGCGCTGGGGGATGGAGCTGACGGCGGCGAGGGCGCCGGCGGCCTTGAGCTCCTGGACCCGGCGGCCGATGAGATCCTCCTTGATCGGCTCGGTGTAGATCTTCTGGATGAGGGCGGTGACCTCGTCTTTGCCGGCCTTGAGCACCTGGCTGAGCGGCTCTTCGGGGCGCTCGTAGCGGGTTTGAATGCCATCGAGATTGATCACGCCGAGCCCGCCGAGCCGCCCCATCTCGATGCAAAACCGGACGTCGGTCACGCCGTCCATCGCGCTGGCCAGGATCGGGATGCTCAGCTGGATGGCGCTGCCGTCCTTCCGCGGGATCGAAAAGCCAATGTTGACCTCGTTGGGATTGATCGTCACGTCCCCCGGGACCAAGGCGATCTCATCGAATCCATACGTGACCCGCGCTTTCCGGTTCCGGCCTATCCACATTCCCATAGATGCTCCTGGTTCGATCTTCCCTCCCTTCGCGCGCGGAAAAAAGACCCCGCGGCAGCGGGGAAAGAACCGTCAGAATTTAATTTGTTCGTTCAGCGTCCCGCATTGAGGACAACGCGAGCGCTCCACATCCGGGTCGTCCGTGTAGACCGATGAGCAATTTCGACACCGAAAGATGCGGTCTTCGCTCGACGTCGGCTCGAATCGCCGGCGCATGAGTTCGGAATATAGAGCAAGGGCGGAAATGATCGCAAGCAAAGAAACCGTGTAACCGAAGATCAGCGTTTCCGCGGGCATGGGGATCAAGGGGTTGCGGGAGCGGGGGTGTTGGTTGGCGCGACGGTGGCCCAACGGAATGCGACCTTCGCGGCGCGAGGGCCTCCTGCCTCCGAGCCTTGCCCGGCGGCTCTGGAGGGATGGAGGATGCGGAATCGGAGCTGAGCGGCCAGGCGGAGGGCTTCGGAGTCGGCCGGCGCCCATCCGCTGGGGCCGGCCATTTGGACCGTCCACGGCTCGCCCTCGGGGTTGACCATGACCTGGACAGTGGTGGCCGCGAGGACGTCGGCGGCGGTCCAGACCGGGAGCGGGGGGGCCTGGGCCAGCTCCAGCTCGCCGGATCCGGACTCGATCCGCAGGAGCGATTGCGTCGAGACGGTCATGGATTCAACCTGCGGTTGCGCCAGTCGGAGCGGGCCGCGCGATGCCACCGGGAGCCGGCTCCGGATTGCGTCGGGGGGCAGGGGCCACTGGGCCAGCAGATCCGGCGGCAGCGTCCACCGGGAGGGCTCGTCGCGACGCTCGCGGTACTGGTGTCTTTGCAGCTTGAGGTTCCGCCAGGCGGGTCCGGAAAAGTTGTTCGCTTGAGCCAGGATGAAGAGCGTGGGATCCATCGTCATCCGATCCAGGTCATCCCACCATTGGCGGGCCAGATGCTCGGGCAGGAGCTCGAGCGCCGTGCGCGGCTCCGGGGGCGGCCGGTCCGGCCATCGCCGTTCGGCGAGCCATCCGATCGCCACGACCTGCAGGCCGAAGACGATGGCCGCCGACCAGGCCCAGCGGCGGAATGTCCAACGGCCTTGTTGAGGCGGAGGCTGGGTCATGGCCCTGGATTTGGCGAGGCGGGCGGCGGGGGCAGCGGCGGCCGGCCGGAGAGGTAGACCCGCTGCAGGCCGGCCTCGCCCGCCAGCTTGCTCAGATGGAAGAAGGACTCGAGGCGGACCTCCTGGTCGGCCTGGATGATCAGGGCCAGATCCGGCGTGCGCTCGACCGCCTGCCGGAGCCGCTCGCGCAGTTGCCCGGCGTCCACCAGCTGGCTGTCGAAATAGATCTGCCCCTGGCGGTCCATCGCCACGACCGCCCGGGGCTCGGCGGGTCCCGGCAACGGCTTTCCCGACACCTCCGGAAGGCGTATCTCGACCCCCGGCGGCAACACCAGCGTCGATTGCGGCAGCAGGAAGATCACCAGCAGAAACACGACCCCCGCCACCGGTGCCAGATCGAGCTGGCCGCGAAAGATCCGGGCGTTGCGCGGAAACTTCATGAGCTCTTCGGGTTGCCGGATTCGGTCAGGATGCCGACGATTTCCGTGGCGGCTTTTTCCATGTCGAGCACAATGGCGTTGACTCGGCTGACGAGGTAATTGTAGGCGGCGTAACAGGGGATGGCCACCGCCAGCCCCACGGCCGTGCTGACGAGCGCTTCCCAGATCCCTCCCGCCAGCTGGGTTGCGTTGGCGGTGAGCCCGGCCTTCTGCAGCTCCGAGAAGACCCGAATAAAGCCGAAGACCGTGCCGAGCAGGCCGAGCAAGGGCGCGATCTGGGCGATCGTGGCCAAAAGACTGAGCTTCTCTTCGAGCCGGGGCACCTCGATCAATCCAGCATCCTCGACCGCCTCGCGGACCATCTCCCGGCCGCGGTCCCGATTCAGAATCGCCGTCTTCACCAGGCGCGCCACCGGTCCCGGCGTGGCCTCGCAAATCGAGATCGCCTCGACGATGTTGTCGCGCCGCACCACATTTCGCACGCCGCTCAAGAACTCAGTCGAGTTGATCTGCGCCCGATGGTAGTGGAGCAGCCGCTCGAGGAACACGGCCACGGCGACCGCGCTGGCCAGCAGCAGCACCCAGACCATCGGATACGACAGCAACACGGGCATCATGCGCACTGTTATCGCAAATCAGCCGCGAAAGGCAAGAGCTCGGCTGGATCGAGATTCCTCCCGGCGCCGCGGATATGCCAGCCTGGCCTGCCCGGGGAGTGGGATTGCGACGCGCTGATCCAGGCCAGCGCGCCATGAAGGCCATGGATTGTCATTGTCAAAGCCCGGGGGGCTGTGTTTTTGAATAGTTATGGGACACTCGTATATGGGCGGGCTGGGCCGGTTGCCGTGGGCGGGGCGCGCGAGGGCGGCTTTCACGCTGATCGAGCTGCTGGTGGTGATCGCGATCATCGCGATCCTGGCGGGGATGCTCCTGCCGGCGCTGGCGAAAGCGAAGACCAAGGCGCATCAGACTTCCTGCATCAACAACCTCCGGCAGCTCGGGATCGCGGCTGTCATGTATGTGGGCGAACACCACCGCTATCCAGGGTGCATCAAGGTCCCGGAGTTTTACTATGTCTGGCCGCTGCGGCTGTTCTCGCAGATGGCCACCAATCGCATGGTGTTCTGGTGCCCAGCCACCAAGCCCGAGTTCCGGTGGGATACCAATGTCAACAAATCCCTCCGAGGCAGGCTGGATTTCCTGGGCGCATCGGCCAATGGCGCAGGAATGTGTTACGGTTACAACGACTGGGGCGTGGGCGCCGTGACCCCCACCATCGCCCAGCAGCTCGGGCTGGGTGGGGACGTCAATCCGCCCTCGCAGCCCGAGATGGCGGAGAGCCGGGTCCGGAAGCCGTCGGACATGATCATGCTGGCGGATAGCAAATCCGATTACTCCTGGGACGGCAACGTGGATCCCAAAGAGTCCGACCAGTGGCCGGCCAAGCGCCACAACAGCCGGTGTGTGATCATGTTTTGCGACGGGCATGCCGAGGCGGCCCTGCGCCGCGAGGTGGTCGATCCGGCCAGCGACAAGTGGCGGCGGCGGTGGAACAACGACAACCTGCCCCACAACGAATTCAGCTGGACCGGCGACAATGGGCAGAGCAAGGACTAGCCGGTGTTCGTCCTGATCAACATGGCCATGACGGCGGACGGCAAGATTGCGACGGCCGACCGCCGGCTGCACTCGTGCGGATCGCGCCGCGACCAGGAGCACCTGCTCGAGCTGCGAGCGACGGCGGATGCGGTGATGTGCGGCGCGGGCACTGTGAACGAGGAGCCGGTTCAGCTCGGTCCAGGCCCGGAGCGGTTCCGGCGGTTGCGCCGGCACCGGGGGCTGGCCGAGCACAATCTGCGGGTGGTGGTGTCGGGGCGCGGGAGCCTTTCGCCCGAGGCGGAGGTGTTCCGCCACCGGCACTCGCCCATCGTCGTGCTGGCGAGCGAGGCGATTCCCGGGGCTCGGCTGCGCGCCCTGCGCGCGGTGGCGGACGAGGTGCTGATCCGCGGGCGCCAGACCGTGGACTGGGGGGCGGCGTTTGAGGATCTCGAGAAGCGATGGGGGGTGCGGCGGCTTTTGGCCGAGGGGGGAGCGCGGCTCAACGCAGCCCTCTGGGCGGCGGGCCTGGTGGATGAGCTTCATCTGACCATCTGCCCGAGACTGTTCGGCGGCCGAGCCTCGCCGACGATCGCGGACGGCCCCGGCGCCTCGCGCCTGGCGGACGCCGCGCAGATGGAATTGCGCTCGTGCTGCCGTGTGGGCGACGAGCTCTTTGTCGTCTACGGGGCAACCGGCAGGTAGAGCCGGAAGACGGCGCCGCGGCCGGGACGCGACCGGACGCAGATCCGGCCGTGATGGGCTTCGATCACCCGGTTCACAATCGCGAGTCCGAGCCCGGTGCCGCGCGGCTTGGTGGTGGCCAGGACGGAGCGGAAGGCTTGCTGCTGCTGCTCGAGGGTCATGCCCTGGCCGGTGTCGCGAAACTCGATCATCACCTCGCGCGGCCGGGGATCCGATGTGCGCCGGGGCTGCGTTCGGGTGGTGATGGTGAGCGCGCCGCCGCCCGGCATGGCTTCGGCGGCGTTGAGCGTCAGGTTCAGGAGCGCGTGCTCGATTTGCATGGCGTCGCCCAGGACGGCAGGCAGGCCGGGCTCGAGCCGGCAAGACCATCGAATGCCGCTCTGGATGAGCTTGTGGCGAACGAGCATCCCCAGGTCGTCGACCAGCCGGTTGAGATCGACCGATTCGAAGCGGGGCTCGGCCCGCCGGGCGAAGTCGAGCATGCGCTCGACGATGCGGTTGAGCTGGTCCATCTTCTCGGCCATGAGCTCGATGTCGCGGGCGCGCGGATCGCTGGAGGGGAACCGAAGGTCCAGCGAGTGGAACAGCATCTTGAGGACCGTGAGCGGATTGCGGATTTCATGGGCGACCTCGGCGGCGAGGAGGCCGAGCGCCGAGAGCTTCTCGTTCTGGCGCAGCTGCTCCTCCAGGTCGACGATCCGCTCGTAGAGGCGGGCTTTCTCGATGGCCAGGGCCGAGAGCTCGGCCAGCGCGGACAGGATGTGGACCTCTTCGTTCGAGAACCGATGGGGCTGAGCGGTGTAGACGTTGAGCGTGCCGATGGCCCGGCCGCGGAACACCAGGGGAACGCTCAGCAGAGACACCAATCCTTCCTGGCGGGCGACCTCGATATTCTGGTAGCGGCTGGAGATCCGCACGTTCTCGACCTGGAGCGGTTTTCGGCGGCGGACGACCACGCCCAGCAGGCTGTCCGCAACGCTCAGGCGCGGCTTGCCGCAATAGCCGGGGCCGGCGCCATGGCTGGCCCGCAGGTCGAGCCATTCGCGCGAGGGATCGAGCATCAGGAGCGAGCACACGCGCGCCTGCATCAGGCCTCGGGCCTCGCGTGTGATGGCCTCGAGCGCATCGTCCAGGTTGAGCGTGGAGTTGATGGTTTGGCCGACGCGGAGGAGCGATTCGAACAGGCGGGTTTTCAGGCGGAGCTGCTCGAACCGCCAGGCGTTCAGGATGACGCGGCCGGCATGGCAAGCGAGCTCCTCGAGGAGGGCCATGTCCTGGTCCGAAAAAGCATTTTCGCGATCGGCATCGACGTTGAGAACGCCGCGAACGCCGCCCTGGATCTCGATGGGCACGGCCAGCTCGGATTGGATCTCGGGACGGAGCATGACGCAGCGCGAGTCCTGCCGGACCTGGCCGACGAGGGCGGGCTGCCCGGTGCGGGCGACCCAGCCGGTGATGCCTTCGCCGATCCGCAGCTTGAGGCCCGCCATCCCGGGAGGAAGGCCGCAAGAGGTCTGGATGTCGAGGAATCCGTCGGTCGGATTGACGAGGACGATCGAGCCGCTGGAGGCGTTCAGCAGGCGCACCACTTCGCGGATGAGCCGGTTCAGCGCCCGGGGAGGGTCGGTGGCGGCGTGGACCATCTGGCTCAGACGATAGAGCTGCTGCATCCGCGCGCAGCGCTCCCGCCAATCGACCCGTGGGCGACGGGAAGCCATATCACTGGATATGAAGGACGGTCTCGGGCGGGAACTCGGGGCCGACCCGCACCGGGACACGCCAGCCGCGCATGGCCACGGTCAGGTGGCCCGGCTGCCAGCTCCAATCGACGAGCCCCGCCCGCGTGATCAGGCCGCGGGCATGCATCGGCGAGCGGGTCCAGGATCGAGGCACGCCCGCGCCCACGACCAGGACCGGGACCGCTCCGGACTCGTCCAGATAGGCCAGCATGTCGAGCTGGAGCAGCAGCAGTTCGGCCGCCACGCGATAATCGGGCGTCAGATGAGGAGGATCGATCCAGCCGCGAACCCGCGTCCACGACTCTTTTTCCGTGGACGGGTCAGGAGTGTGGCCCCACGAGAAGAGCCCGGGCGACGCCTGGTTTTGCCAGCACCAGCTCAACAGGGTCCAGGCCCGGTCCGCCGATCCGGCCCAGAGCCATTGATGGGCTTCGGCCAGGAGATGATCCAGGCGGACGGTTGTGATGCGCAGCTGGTTCTGGTCGTCCCATGCGCGCCACCAGCGTCCGTCGAGCACGGCCAGGTAGTTGGTGAGCGATGCGGCGGCGACGCCCGATGGCCACCACCCCGCGAGCGTGGTGCGGTCGTTGTCGCGGCCTGGGGAGTCGAGCGCTTGGACCCAGCTCTGGCGAAGGACATCGGCGTCCTGCAGCATCGCCAGGGCGCGGTCGCTCTCCCCGAGGCGCTCGGCGAATCGGCTGGCCGACACCAGCCCGGCATAGGCGGTTGCATTCACGTAGAGCACCGGCCGGTGTTGATCCACCTTGCCCGAAATGAGCCCGTCCCGGGCGGCATCGCAGATCTGCGTCAGCTCGCGGCTGCCGACCATCGATGGCCGGACCGGGGCGGTGACCGGGCGGAACATGGGCGCTGGAGTGCGGAGCATTTGGCCCAGCAGGTCGGCCTTGCGCATCACGTGGGGCGCCAGCCATCGATCGAAGGCAGGCTGCCGGAGGCAACCCGCCAGCTCCTCCAGAGCCCAGATCGCCCAGCCGGGCGCGTCCGCCTCCGGTCCGTTGGCGCCGAAGAAATCCTGCTCGGCGATGGCTGCCGCCAGGTGCCGCGCGGCGTCGATCTGGCCCGAGCGGACCAGGCCGACCAGGGTTAAAGCCGCCGATCGCGGCCAGGGACCGAACTCGGAAAAGGGATCGGCGGCGCGGGTTTCCCGGCCGGTCAGCCCCATCAGAAGGTGGTTCACCTGGGCGTGGAGGCACTCCGTGAACAATGGATCCGGCAGAGAGAGGTTGAGCCGGGCCTGGCTCGTCGTGATCGGCATCGGCGGCGCCGGCCCGGCCCGGCCATCCCGCACCTCGATCCGCACGGGCTCGCGGGTGCGCAAGTCAAGCCGGGCGAATCCCCATCCGCTGGCCCCTCGCCACGCGCGGCTGGCATTCGTTAAAGTCGTCCAGCCCGCTTCGCCTTCGAGGCCGAGTGAAACCGACCGAGGCGGCGGCTGGCAGGTCAGCGTCCATCGGCCATTGACGGTGAGGGCGGGCTCCTTCCATTCGAGAGATTGGACGGGGCCGCCGGCTGGCCCGACGCTTCGGAGCCCCAGCGACAATCCGATGCTTGCGTCGGCCCGCGACTCGAGCTGCAGCACCCACGCGCCCGCTGCCGCTGCCGACCACCGGGACCGGTAAAACTCCGTGGTGGTTGCCAGGTCCGGCAGGCCGGCTCGAGTCCACTCCCAGCGCTGCTCCATCTCTCCCAGCGCCAGGGTGTCGCTGGTCTCCATCGGGGCTCCGCGGGAATCGCAGACCCAGATGGCCAGGCCAAAGCTCGGAACCCCCGGGCTGAAACTGCCGCCAGGCTCGTGATAGCCTTTGAGCGATTCGGCGCTTCCCGGGATCGCGAGGATGACGTGCCCAGAGCCCCGCGGCCAGAAATCCCGGGGACGCCGCTGCTGGGCTTCCCGGACGATTTGCCGGGCGGAGAGCTCGGCGGCGGATCCGCCCACCGCAGCCGCGGCCATGAGGATCGCCCATCCCAGCCAACACCATGCAGTCTTCATGCGAACCGCTACCCTGATCCGAATGGCGGCGAATCACAAGCCGAGGTTCGCATCTTGACGCAGCCGACGTCAGCAGCCGCCGACGCAAGGAGGCGGGTTGACTCTCGGCTCTCGAGATCCGCCTCGTTGCCTTGGCGGCTCCAAATGGAAGCAGCCGGGTTGCGCGACCGATCGGGTCCTGCGCCTGCGGTCGTTTATGGCGGTCCGGCCGGCGGAGCGCCGGCGGCCCGCTGGTTCAACTGCATGAGGATGTCGCGGCGGCTGGCGTCGAAGCTGAAATGATCGATCTGGCTGGCAATGGCGTGCCGCGCCGGATCGCTCAACGACGGATTGGCGACCAGGGCGTTCAAAACGGCCGTCTTGCTGCTGTCGAAACTCAGATTGGATTAGACTAATGACCACAGTTAGAGATTCAACCCGAAAAGAAATGGCCCCGATCACGGTTCGCCAAGGCAGAAGAACTTGCGCGGAGCCGCCATCGGACTCTCGACGTAGCGATGCGTGATGTCCGGCAGAGGCGTCCAGACGGGCGCGACGATGTTCGTGCTCCAGTAGAGCTGGCAGCCCACAAATTCCGCCGGCCAGCAGACGATCGCCGAACCATTCTCGGCGGCGACACGGATGGTGGGATCCGCCGGATCCGGCATCGCCACGGCGACCAACGCCAGGTTGGTGGCCGAGTATTGCGTCAGGAATCGGAGGTCGTGGCCGAGCAACAGAAATCCATTAAAGCAATGGAAATCGCCCACCCGGCTCCGGAAGGAAATTCCGTTGAACGCATCGGACGGATTGGGGAGATAGCCGTCGGCCAGTTTCACTCCGATGGCACCTCCCAGCGTGGCCGTGCCGCTGATGGCCAGGCGGCTGGGGCCCGCGCCGGCCAGGGGCGTGTCGAGCGCCAGTTCGAGCGTGCCGGTGATCAACTGGGTGAAGTCGCCCTGGACAGTCAACGTGCCATTGGCAGCCGGGGCGATGGTGGCGGCGCTCGTGAGGGCGGCGTTCGAGCCGGCGCCAGGTTTGAACGCGCCCCAACCGGTGAGCAGACCGCCTTCGAGCAGGACTTGGCCGGCGGTCTGCATGGCCCCGCCAGCCAGCGAGATCGTCGCCGCCGCCGAATGATGGTAGTTGCTGGCGAAATTGAGCGTGCCGGTCCCCACCTCGACCACGCCGGCATTGTAAAAAGGCACGCGAAAGGCCGTCATTCCCGCCGTCGCCGTTTTGCGGACGATGCCTTCGTTGACAACCGTGGCGGCCGGATCTTGAGCGACGAGGTCGTAATCGGTCTGGATATCGAGCAAGGCGCCGGCCAGGTTGTGGAACGTGCCAGCCAGGATCAGGCTTCCATTGCCCAGAAAATTGACCGTGCCGGCGTTGGTGACGTAGCCGTTCAGGTATTTCGAAATGACGTATCTGCTGCTGATCGTCAGAAGAGCGTGCGGCGTCACATAAAAGGAAAGACCCGCATCGATCGTTCCCGACGACCAGGCAAAGCTGCCGGTGACGTTGCCCGTTCCGACCAGCGTCGCGCCATCGAGCACGAGGTTTTCGGAATGGATCACACCATCGACGCGGTTCGTGCCCGACTCGAGGCGGGTTGTTCCAAGACCGGTGAAAGCGCAACCGCCACTCAGCAACGATCCATCCGACAGGATCAGGCTGCCGGTCTGGACATCGACGACGCCATGGTTGGAGAAGGGCGCCGCGCACACCGTTCGATCCGCGCCGGCCGATTTGCGGAACACACCATCGTTGACGATCCGCGCCGTGCTCCCCGAAGCGCCAATGTCGTAATCGGTCTGGATGTCGATCAGCCCGCCGGCCTGATTGTGCAGGATGCCGTCAATCTCGAGGTTCCCACTCCCGAGAAAACGGATGGTTCCCGCGTTCGTCAAGGCGCCGCGGACGAATTTATGATGGACATATTTGCTTTGGATCGTGAGCAGACCGTTGGTGGCGATTGTCAGCGCGCCATTCGTGGCGATCGATCCCGATCCCCAAAACGCCATGCCGCTGAGAATGCCGGCGCCGCTTAGAGCCGCGCCGTCCAGCACCAGGTTCTCGGAGGCGACGCCGCCGTTCAAAGCGACGATGCCGGAATCGAGATAGGTCTTGCCCGCGCCGGTGAAGGCCGAACCGTCCTGCAACACCGATTCGCCCGCCAGCGTGAGGATTCCGACCTGGACATCCACCGTGCCGTGGTTCTCGATGGGCACGGCGCACGCCGTTGTTCCACTGCCAGCGGACTTGCGGAGAACACCTTCATTGACGATCCGCGCCATGCTCCCCGAAGCGCCAAAGCCGTAATCGGTCTGGATGTCGATCAGCCCCCCGGCCTGATTGTGCAGGATACCGACAATCCCGAGGTTCCCATTCCCGAGAAAACGGATAATCCCCGTGTTCGTCAAGGCGCCGTGGACGTATTTATGATGGACATATTTGCTTTCGATGGTGAGCAGACCGTTGGTGGCGACGGTCAGCGCGCCGTTCGTGGCGATCGATCCCGCCCCCCAGAATGCCGTCCCGCCGAGGATGCCTGCGCCATCCAGGGCCGCGCCCTCGAGCACCAGGTTCTCGGACGTGACGCCGCCGTTCCAAGTGACGATGCCGGAGTGGAGATAGGTCTTGCCGGCGCCGGTGAAGGCCGAACCGTCCTGCAATATCGATCCGCTTGCCAGCGTGAGGATCCCAACCTGGACATCCACCGCGCCATGGTTCTCGATGGGCACGGCGCACGCCGTCGTTCCCGCGCCGGCGGACTTGCGGAAAACGCCTTCGTTGACGATGCGTCCCGGGCCTCCGGACAAGCCAATGTCGGAGTCGGTCTGGATGTCGAACAATCCGCCGCCATGGTTGTGCAGGATGCCGCCAATCAGAAGGTTCCCATTTCCGAGAAAACGGATGGCTCCGGCGTTCGTCAAGGCGCCGTGCAAGGATTTCGTGTAATTGAAAGTGCTGCTCACGGTCAGCTGGCCGCCTGGATTCACCACAACGGCGGCATTCGTGTCGATTTTGCCGCCCGACCAAGTCATGCCGCCCGACAGTTGGAGAAGGGCGCTGCCGCCCAGAGTACCGCTCAAGATGAGACGCCCGGCCGCCGCAATATTGCCAGCCCCCTCGATCCGGAGCATGCTCGACACGTCCACGGTCTGGGTGCCGCCGGAGCCGCCCACGACCAGGCCGCCCACGGCATTCGAAGCGTTCACCGCAACGGTATAGACGCCGCTTTGGGTAATGAGGGCCGTGTCGTCGATAGAGGGGACCTGGTTGGGCGCCCAGTTCGCGGCGTCGGACCATCGGCCCCCGGCGGTGTTGGTCCAGACAATATCCGCCGCGGAGGCGCCGATCGGGCCCCAGCATCCTAAGACGACAAGGGTTCCCAGGAGTTGAGCTGGCCTTTTGATCATTTTCATAAGTCAAAGCAATGGATGGCGTGTTACCTTGCTGGCTTGAGACCGGCAATTGGATTTATCCAGGAGGATTGTCCCTGTTCCTGGCAGAGGCCGCTTTCTTTTTCCGGGGAGCGGCGCGCTTGAGCGCGGCCCACCGGGCTTTCACCGCCTCCGCCAGCCTGGCTCTGGCGGCGGCGCTCAGGGTTCTTCGACGGGGCGGTTGCTCGCGTTGGGATAGGCGATCGTCCTGTTGTTTCTGCTGTTGGCGGTGCTTCGCCCATCGGCGGCGAGCGGCCGCGGCGATCCGGGCTCGGCTGGCGGCGCTCATTCGCCTCGGCGCTATTCTTGTCTTTTTTGGCTTGGGCTTGGCGGTCACGGCCGGCTGGGCCTCCGGCGCCGCTGCCGGCGCCTCCAGAGGCGAATCCACACGCGGAGGGGCTGCGGGGGGGGCGGACGGCGGGGCCAGCTCGATGCCGAAGACATCGGCCAACTCCCCTTCGCCGATGGCCGGTGCGCCATCGGCCCGGGTCGATTGCCGGACGGTTTCCGCGGCGGAGGCCCGGCTGATCAGATCGGCAGGATCCACCCCGCGCAGCAGGAACAGCAGCTCAGGTTTCTGGTCCAGACGCGCCCCCACCCCGTACAGCGTCGCGGCGACATGCTTGCACAAGTCCGCCCAGTCCGGACAGGAGCAGTCCAGATCGATCTCGCGGGGGGTGGGGAACAGGCCGCGTTCGGGCCGGGTGACGATCTGCATGACGGCGGACGAAAGCCGGCCCTGAAGCAGCTCGATCAGGGAATCGATTTTCCCGCCGCATTCGGTCTGGATGGACTTCCAGAGGCTGGGCGCCAGGGGTTGAATCTTGATCTCGATCCGGTAAAGACTGGAGCCGGCGACCCGGGCGGTGATTTTGCCCGGGGCGATCTGGAGGTCAACGACCGAGCCGTTGCGGACGTAGGAGCGTCCGCGGGGCAGGCGGTTGGCGTAATCGCTGTAGGCCTCGAGGTTGTCGCACCAGGCCTTTCCCCAGAACGTGCTGGCAATGGTGCGTCCTTCCAGGATCACCGGCGAGACTGAGGCGCCCGTCTTGCGGGCCAGTTTCCCCAATTCGCGCTCGGCGTTTGCGCGTCGCTGCGCAACGGTCACGTAGGGCCGCCATCCGTAATAATCCCAGCTCATCATATGGTATAATAAGTGCCGCAAGGCCGAGCCGACGGATTCAGTCCGCGGCAGCTGCTTTGATATCCAACGCGACGAATCGTAGCAACTCGGAATTGTCCATCTCGGTGAGCAACCGTTCGGCGCCCTCGCCCAGGATATCGCCGGCCAGGGCGGTCTTGTCGGCGATCAACTCATGGATCCGCTCCTCGAGCGTGCCGCGGCAGGTGAACTTGTGGACCATGACATTGCGTTTCTGGCCAATCCGGAACGCGCGGTCGGTCGCCTGATTTTCGACGGCGGGGTTCCACCAGCGATCGAAGTGGATGACATGGGAGGCGGCGGTGAGGTTGAGGCCGGTGCCGCCGGCCTTGAGGGAGAGAACGAAGAAAGGCGGTCCGCCGTCGCGCTGAAAGGCGTCGACCCGCTCCTTCCGATGGCCGACCGGTGTGCCGCCGTGCAGGATCAGGCCAGGCCGGCCAAACAGACCTGCCAGGAACTGCGCCAGCGGATCGGCGATCTCGCGGTATTGGGTGAAGACCAGGACTTTCTCCTGCCGGGCGGCGATCTCCTCGCACAGCTCGCGAAGGCGATGGAACTTGCCGCTCTGGTCGGGCGCGTAGATCCCGTCGCCCAGCCACTGGGACGGATGATTGCAGATCTGTTTGAACCGGGTGAGGAACGCCAGGATCATGCCGCGCCGCTGGATGCCCTCGACATCGGGGGACTCGATCCGCTCGGCCAGCTCGGCGACCGCCTGCTGGTAGAGGGCGGCCTGGCGGCGGCTCAGGGCGCAGAATGCGGTCATCTCGGTTTTCTCGGGGAGGTCGGCGATGACGCGTTTGTCGGTCTTGAGCCGGCGGAGGATGTAGGGGCGCACCAGGCGCCGCAGGGGAGCGAACTGGCTCGAATCGTTTGGCGAGCGGCTCTTGAGGAACGACGCGAATTCCCGGGCCCCGCCCAGCAAACCGGGGCAGAGGAAGTCAAAGAGCGACCAGAGATCCGAAAGCCGGTTTTCGATGGGGGTGCCGCTGAGGGCGATCCGATGCCGGCAGCGGAGTTCTTTGACAGCGCGGCTTTGCCGGGCGCCGGCATTCTTGATGGCCTGGGCCTCATCGAGAATGACGAGGTTCCATTGCGTTTCCTTCAGCCAGGCGAGCCGGATGGCCATCGAGTAGCTCGTGATCACCAGGTCCCGGTCCGCGAGCGTTTGGGCGGGCGATCGGCCCGCAGCAGCCAGCTCGTCGGCCGATGTCTCGGCCGGGTGCGCGTAGAACACCGAGAGGGATGGGGCGAACTTCTGGATTTCGGTCCGCCAGTTGGCGATGAGGGATGCGGGCACAACCAGCAGGCTGGGGCGGCCCATGGCCTGCTCTGTTTGGGGATCGGCATCGGCGGGCTTGCGTGCGCGCCGGCGCTTGAGAACCAGGAGCAGGGAGAGGACCTGGATGGTTTTGCCCAGCCCCATGTCGTCCGCCAGGCAGGCCCCGAGACCCAGCCGGTTCATGAACCAGAGCCAGTGAGCGCCCACCTTCTGATACGGCCTCAGGTCCGTCTGCAATTCCGGGTGCGGATCCGACTCGGCGGAAACGCCCGGCTGCTGCATTTCGTCGAGCATGCGCCGGAGCGCGGCGCCGGCCACGATGCTCGACCATTCGGCGCGCGACGATTCCGTCTCGGGAGCGATCGACCGGGCGGCGCCGAAACCGGAGAGCATCCGCAATCCCTCCAGGAGCGTCACGCCGCCAGAACCGGCGTCGGATTGGACCTTTCGCCAGTGGTCGAGAACCTCTCGAAGCTTCTCCTTGTCGGCCTCGACCCATTTCCCCTTGAGCAGAACCAGGCCGCTCGAGGATTGGAGGATGGACTGGAGGTCCGCCTCGGTCAGCGGCTCCCCATCGAGCGAGAGGGAGACCTTGAAATCGAGGAGGCTGTCGGCGCCCAGCCGGTTGCCGGCCGTCTCGCCGATGCGGACGCTGACCTGCGGGCGGGGTGGGCGGCCTGACTTCCACCAGTCCGGGATGCGGGTGACGACACCGCTCTGCTCGAACAGCGGGATATCGTTCAGGAACGCGAGCGCCTGTTCGGGCCGCCATGCCTGCGGCTGGAACACGGCCCGGCTGTCCAGCAATCCCCGGGCCAGCTTGCTCCGCTCGGCTGCCCGCTGCACCGGCAATAGGAGTGCTGAAAGCGCGGCGCGGTTCTTCGCACCGGCGCACTCCTCGAGCGCGCGGCCCAGCGGCAGGTGCTGCGCCTTGCCCTGGTCGGACATCCGATGCGTGTAGGTCGCAAGAAACGCGAACGGGAAGGCCGGATTCCGCTTGTTTTCCGCCAGGTGGAACGTGACGCGTCCGACGGCGTTCCAGGCTGGGTTGCAGGCCTGGAGGTATGCGGACGTTCCACCGGGTGTGCTCGCGACCCCGGCGCGCGCATGGCGATCGAGCTCGTCCCACAGGCGGTTCAGCGAGGCAGGGTTCAGGTATTCGAGCCCCTTCATGGGCGGCGCCGCTTCGGCCATGGCGGCCCACTCGCCGTCCGTCGGTCGAGCGACAACCAGGTCCGCCGCGTTTTCGATCGTCGGGTTGTGACAGAGGGCGCTGAAATAGCGCCGGGCCAGCCCGCGCCAAAAGGCGAGGGTGGGCGGCAGCGGCTCCTGCAGCAAAGCGGAAGCCAGCCGCTCGAGGCCGCAGGCCGAGGACGCGGCGAACGCCTCGGTCAGACTCGTTTCAGCCGCCGGGCTGAGCTTCGGCTCGGCCTGGTCGTCCGGCTCGACATACAAATGTCCGGCCGGTGACAATACGAGAGCGCAGGACATGGCTGTCGGGTTTATGGAATCACGCGCACCCGGCGGATCCCGTCTTTCCACCAATCCCCGAGCGGGCCGCGGCTGAGGCTTTTCCGGGCGTTGGCGCGGGTTGCCTTGGCGATGTCCAGGTCGGCGGCCAGGATCGTCTCCTCGAAGATGGAGGCTTCCTGCAGGATGTTGCCGTCCGGGGCGATGATGCGGCTATGGCCATGGGAGCCGGAGGCGTCGGGGTTGGCGGGGGCGTTGGCGTGGACGACAAAGACCGTGTTTTCGACGGCTCGGGCCTGGATCTGAGCGCGGTAGGGCGCAATCTTGTGCTCCGCGCGGAGGCCGGACTCGTGCGACAGGTAGAACACAACCTGCGCGCCTGCCAGGACCGGCAGCCGCACCAGCTCCGGGTAGCGCTCGTCATGACAGATGATGATCGAGCAGGGCACGCCGTCGATCGGGAACACGAACATGCGATCTCCGCCCGCCGGCCACGATTCGGCCAACTGGATTTTGTGGTAGCGTTCGAGCACGCGGCCGGAAGGGGTGATGACCGCCGCCGAGTTCAAGAGCTGTTCTCCGTCCCGGTAGGGCATGCCCACGATGGCATAGACGCCCGCATCGCGGCATGCCCGCGCCACTTCGCCTTCGGCGTGCGCGATCTCGAGCTCGGTCAGGTTCGTGACGGCCGCCGCCGCATAACCAGAAAGGGCGCATTCGGGAAAGAGCAGGACCCGGATCCCCGAGGCGGGGGCGGATCGGATTGTTTGCGCGATGGATTGCGCGTTGGCCGAGAGGTCGTGGGCGGAGCGCATCTGGACGGCGGCGACTCGCAGGCGTTTTGCGGCGGGCGGATGGGCGGCCGGCGCGCCGGGCAGCGGATCGATCGCGCGGAGCGGGAAGAGCTCGGAGGGCGCATGCTGGTCGCGCATGATTTCGAGGAACCGCTCGACCAAGCCGGGGTGCTGGGCGGCGAGGTCGGTGGTTTCGGCGGGGTCTTTGGCGAGATCGTACAGCTCGACGGGGCTGGGGTTTGGGCTGCCGGCCTTGGGGCCGGGGTGGAGGTTGCGACGGATGGCTTTCCAGCGATCGACGCGCAGGCATTGCTGGCCGCCATATCCGGGCGATTCACGGTACAGGAAGGGCCGCTCGGGCTGGCGCTGGCCCCGCAGGGTCGGCGCGAAACTGATGCCGTCCAAGCCGGGAGGCGTTCGGTCGCGGTCGCCGGCCAGTTCGAGCAGCGTGGGCAGCCAGTCCTCGAACCCGGTCACGCGATCGCTGATCGAGCCGGGGGCGATATGCCCTGTCCAGCGGACGATACACGGCACGCGGAAACCGCCCTCGTAGAACGATCCCTTGCGCCCCCGCAGTCCGGCGGCGCTGTCGAAGAAATCGGCATCGGTTCCGCCCAAGCGATCGTAGAGCGGCCCGTTATCGCTGGTGAAGACGAAGATGGTGCGCTCATCCAGCCCCAGCTCATGCACCCGGGCCATGACACGGCCCACCTCGCGATCCATCCGTGTGATCATGGCCGCATAGGCGGCGCGCGGGGCGGGGTGAGGCAGGTAGCCGCGGTCGCCGAGGTAGGGCTCCTCGGGGAACTGGCCTGCGTATTCGGCGAGCGAATCGGCGGGCGCCTGGAGCGCCAGATGGGGGACCGTGGTGGGATAGTACAGGAAGAACGGCCGGTCCCGATGCCGCGAAATGAACTCGAGGGCCTGTTCGCCGATGAGGTCGGGGGCGTACGCCCGGCCTGCGAACCGCGCATAGGTGTCGGGATCATCGGCCGGCGCGCCGGGGCCGAGCCGCTGGTGAGCGGAGAAGGGGGGGTTATCGAGCGGGCGGCGCTCCGCATTGTCCCAGAGCGAAGTTGGGTAATAGTTATGGGCAACGGCCTGACAGTTGAAGCCGAAGAAGCGGTCGATCCCCTGGCGGAGGGGATCGCCGGTGCTGCCGAACGGCCCGAGGCCCCATTTGCCGAACGCGCCGGTGGCGTAGCCGAGCTGCTGCAGCGTGAGCGGCAAGGCGAGAGATCCAGGCGGGACGGGTGTTTGCCCCTCGCTGAAATCCCTGGCCTGGCGGTTGTCGCGGACGAAGGCATGGCCGGGATGAAGCCCGGTCATGAGGACGCATCGCGAAGGCGCGCAGACGTTGTTGCCCGAGTAATGGGCCGTCAAGCGCATGCCTTCGGCCGCCAGGCGATCGATGTTCGGCGTCCGGATCTTCTTCTGCCCGTAGCATCCCAGGTCGCCATAGCCGAGGTCGTCCGCCAGGATGAAAACGATGTTCGGCCAGCGCGCGCTCGGCTCCGAGGCCGGAAGCCCGGCGGCCAGGCACAGCAGCAAGATCGAAGGCAGGATCCCCCCTCGTCGAGCAAGAAAATCGCACATGAGCGAAGAGTATCAGGTCCCCGAGCGCCAGGAAAGGCTCTTGAGCCTGCATCGGAAAATGAAGATGTCGACGGCCGAGATGGCTTGTGTACAATCTCTCGATAGCTCGAGAGAGACGATTTATGAAACGCCTTGCCTTTCTTGCCTCGTTGGTGCTGCTCGGGGGCGTCAGCGGACCGGGCGCCGGGAGGCCCAACATTCTGATCCTGCTGGCCGACGATCTGGGCTATTCGGACATCGGCTGCTACGGCGGCGAGATCCGGACGCCCCATCTGGACGCGCTGGCGGCGAGCGGCCTGCGGTTCACGCAATTTTACAACACGGCTCGCTGCTGGCCCACGCGGGGGGCTCTGCTGACCGGCTACTACGCGCAGCAGATCCATCGCGATGCGCTGCCGGAGGCGGCGGGCGGCGGGGGGGGCGTGCGCCAGGCGTGGGCGCGCCTGCTGCCGGATTACCTCAGAGCGGCGGGCTACCGCAGCTACCACAGCGGCAAGTGGCACATCGATGGCAAGGTGCTCGAAGGCGGATTCGATCGCTCCCTGGACATGCGAAACCAGGGCAACTATTTCACGGCTGCGGGCAACTGGATCGACGACGCGCCCGTGAAAGCGCCCGCTGATGAGCACGGGTACTACGCCACCATCGCCACAGCCGATCATGCGATCCAATGCCTGAAGGACCATGCGGCCCATCATGCGGGGAAGCCGTTCTTTCACTATGTGGCATTCATCGCGCCTCACTTCCCGCTGCACGCATTGCCGGAGGACATCGCGCGGTATCGGGACAGGTATCTCAGCGGGTGGGAATCGATGCGCGAGGCGCGCCACGCCCGGCAGGTCGAGATGGGCATCGTCCAGACGCCTCTGTCGGCGCTCGAGCGGGACGTCGGCCCGCCCTACGCCTTTCCCGAGGCGATCGCGCGGCTCGGCCCGGGCGAGGTCAACCGGCCGCTGCCCTGGAGCGAGCTGACGGCCGAGCAGCGCCGGTTTCAGGCCGCCAAGATGGCCATCCACGCCGCCATGATCGATCGCATGGACCGGGAGATCGGGCGGATCGTCGCCCAGCTCAAGGCGATGGACGCTTACGAGAACACCCTCATATTTTTCGCCTCCGACAACGGCGCCAGCGCGGAGATCATGGTGCGCCACGGCGGCCACAACCCGGAGGCAGCGCCGGGGAGCGCGGCGACCTACCTCTGCCTGGGCCCCGGCTTCTCGAGCGCATGCAACACGCCTTTCCGCCGCCACAAGACCTGGGTGCACGAAGGCGGCATCAGCTCGCCGCTCATCGTGCATTGGCCGGCGGGCATCCGCGCGCGGAACCAGCTGCGCCGCACGCCCGCCCATGTCATCGACATCGCGCCCACCATCCTCGAGATCGCCGGGATCGAGAAGCCGGCGCAGTGGAACGGGGAGCCGATTCCCCCGGCGCCCGGCCAGAGCCTCCTGCCCGCCTTCGAGCACGACCGGGTCATCGCCCGCGAGAGCCTTTGGTGGCTGCACGAGGGCAACCGCGCCGTCCGGGTGGGCGACTGGAAGCTCGTGGCATCCAAAGGCGATCCCTGGGAGCTCTACGATCTGGCGGCCGACCGGGCCGAACAGCACAACCTCGCCCCGCAGATGCCGGATAAGGTTCAGGATCTGGAACGAGTCTGGCAGCGGCAGACGGACAGCTTCACCGAGCTTGCCAGGAAGACATTGGCCGACCAGCCGCAGCCGAAGAGAGCCACCCAGCCGAAACCGAAGAAAGCCAAGGACGGGACATGATTGCCAGGAAACCGATCTTCTGGAGCCGCGGCCGTGGCATTGCGCAAAGGCGGTTGCGGATCGGCTCGCGGGCTGCCGCCGCGATGGCCTGCGGCATCCTCGCGGCTGCGGCGGCAGCGCCGATCGACGCCGGATCCCGCAAACAGCTTTTCATGGATCGAAAGTGGATCGACCGATCCCAAGGCATCGTGCTGACCATGAATGGGCCGGCCAAGATGAACCAGCCGGTCCTGGCGAGCGACGTCGCTTGGGAGGGCGATCCGGGGGCAGCCGTGGCCGCCTATTCGTCCGTGATCAAGGACGGCGGCAAGATCCGGATCTGGGGGTCGGGCAAGCCTCTGCTCCCCGTGCGGCTCGAGCCTGGCGGGCCGGTGATCGCCCTGTTTGCGTATGCGGAATCGACCGATGGGATCCTGTTCGTGGCTCCCGATCCGAAGCTCGCCGCCCTGGAGGACAGCGGGGCCGAGATCGGCAAGCACGGCAGGATCGGCGGGGTGTCAGTCTGGATCGATCCGCAGGCGCCGCCGGCGCACCGCTACAAGAGCCAGGCGAAGTTCTATCCGCCCGGGGGCCGCCCCAGCGAGTTTCACATTTACAGCTCGCCTGACGGCTATCGCTGGACACTGTTTGCCGCGCCGAAGATCGACCAGATGGACACGCAGAGCATCCTGTTCTGGGATGAGCCCCAACAGCGATACGCCCTCTACACTCGGAAGAATCCGGAGGCCGGCACCGCCCGTCGGCACCGTGTCGTCCGGCGCCTGGACTCGGCCGATCTGCTGCGCTGGGAGCATGAGCAGTTCGTGATGGAAGCCGACGATGTGGATCGGGGGATCTACGCAACGCCGACCTCGCAGCCGCCGGTCGATTACTACGGCGCCACGATCTTCAAATACCCGGACGATTCGGCCGGGAGCGTCTACGTGATGCTGGCGCACGCATTCTGGCACTGGCAGCGGCGGCCGAAGGAGCAGCGCGCAGGCGGGTATGAAGACGTGAAGTTTTCTTACGAGGTGCTGGCGCCGGCGACGCTGGACGACCGGCTGTCCGTCAGCCGGGACGGCCTCCATTTCAGCCGCCTGGGCGATCGGCGGTCCTTCCTCCCGCTCGGGCTCTCCGGCACCTTTTCATCCAAGTGGGCATGGTCGCTGCCCCATCCGATCCGGATGGGGAACGAGATCTGGATCTATTACTTCGGGGATAACCGGGATCACGACGGGTTTGTGGATCCGGCGGCCACGCAGCGCCAGTGTGCTATCGATCGGGCGATCCTGCGGCTGGACGGGTTTGTTTCCGCGGATGCCGCTTACGAGGGCGGGGAGATCGTCACGCCGCTGCTCACGTTCGCCGGCGAGCGGCTCGAGCTCAACGCGGATCCTGGAGCGGGCGGGAGCATTCGGGTCGAGCTTCTGGACGAGCACGAGCGTCCGATTCCGGGCTACACGCGGGAGGATGCGGCGGCCCTCTGCGACAACTCGGTCTGTCTGCCGGTCGCGTGGAGGGCGACCGGCAGCGTGGCGCCCCTGGCCCGCCAGCCGATCCGGATTCGGTTCCTGATGCGCGACTGCAAGCTGTATGCGTTTCGGTTCGCCGGGCCGGGCGCAGCGCCGTGAGGGCAGCCGGCCGCCTCGCCGATCGCGGGATCGGGGCATATTGGGCCCTGATTGAGATTGCGGGCGGGCGGGAGAGATGTATGATGGACTCATGAAATTGGGCCGGTCGATGCTGCTCTGGGTGGGTTTGGTGGGCTTGGCGATTGGGGCGACGGGTTGTGGGGGGATCAACGCTTCGCATTCGATATCGCCGGCGAGCCTGCTCTTGCCCGGCCTGATCGAATCGGCGGCGCCCATGCCGTCTTCTATTTCGGCCGTGGTTCCCGTGTTGGGCGGTGAAACCCATGCGGGGGCGGGCTGACCGGCACCGGCTGCGCTCATGCGTTTCCCTCTCGCCCTGACGGCCAAGATGGCCGCCCATATCATCCGGCATCGGCTGCGCCGCACCTCCAGGTTTGCCCTTGTCCTGCAACTGGAGCCGCTGCACGCGTGCAACTTGACCTGCACCGGTTGCGGCCGGATCCGGGAATACTCGACCCGCCTCGAGGACCGGATGAGCCTCGAGGAGTGTCTCGCTTCGGCGGTCGAGTGCGACGCGCCGATGGTGTCCATCTGCGGGGGCGAGCCGCTGATCTATCCGCATCTGGAGGAGCTGGTGGCGGGGCTGCTGCGGCAGAGGCGGATCGTTTACATCTGCACCAATGGCGTGCTGATGCGGCGCAAGCTTCGGGAGTATCTGGCCGCCCTGCCGGAGGCGCGGCGGGAGGCGCATCTGGCGGATCTGCAGGCGAAGGATCTGATCACGGCTCGGGATGCGGACGAGGTGCGCCGGGGGCGGCCGGCCGGCCGGCCTGTCATTGCGCCCACCCGCTGGCTCTATTGGAATGTCCACGTGGATGGGCTCGAGCGCACCCATGATGCGATCGTGGAGAGGGAGGGTGTGTTCAAGGAGTGCGTGGCCGCCATCCGCATGGCCAAGGCGCTCGGATTCCAGGTCGCGACCAACACGACCGTCTACCAGCAGACGAACCCGGACGAGATCGAGGAGATGTTCGCGTTCTTCTCCGTGCTGGGGGTGGACGCGCACACCCTTTCCCCGGGCTACGATTACGACGCCGCCAAGGCGGACATGGTGCGCCGCCACGGGAAGCAGCCGGAGGACTTTTACCTGACGCGGGCATTGATTCGGGAGAAGCTGGCGCGGATTGAAGAGTGGGGGCGGAGGTTCGCGATTGTTGGGACGCCGGTCTACCAGGAGTTTCTGGCTGGGAAACGGGATCTGAGGTGTTCGGCGTGGGCGATCCCAACGCGCAATGTCTGCGGCTGGAAGGCGCCCTGCTACATGATCACCGACGCCCATTATCGATCCTACCGCGAGATGATCGAGCAGGTGGAGTGGAGCCGATACGGGGTGGTCGAGGGTGTCGTTCGGGACCCGCGATGCCAGAATTGCATGACGCATTGCGGATACGATCCGAGCGGGGCATTGGGGGTGGACGCCCGGCCGGGAGACACCTGGCGGAACCTCCGATACAATTTCGCCTTGCGGCCTAAGCCGGACCCGCGCGGGCTCCAGGTCGAGGCGTTCAACGGCAGGGGGAAGAGTGAAGATTCGGATTAGAGATTTGATGGAGAGCAGCGGGGTGGGGTTTGGCACGAGCGGGGCGCGCGGCCTGGTCAGCGCCATGACGGACCGGGTCTGCTATGCCTACACGCGGGGCTTCCTCCAGCACATAGCGGCTGGCCCGTCGCAGCCGCGGGAGATCGCGGTGGCGGGGGATTTGCGTTCGAGCACCGGACGGATCATGGAGGCCGTGTGGCGGGCGGCGGAGGACCAGGGCTATCGGGTGGTCCATTGCGGGCGAATACCGTCCCCGGCCGTCGCCCTGTTCGGCCTTGCGCACCAGATGCCATCGATCATGGTCACCGGAAGCCACATTCCCGACGATCGCAACGGCATCAAGTTCAACAAGGCCACGGGCGAGATCCTCAAGGACGACGAGATCGGCATCGCCGGGCAGGCGGTCGAGATCGACGAGAGCCTTTTCGATGCGGCGGGGGCATTCCGTCGGCCGATTGCCGCAACGCCACCGGAATCGCCCCAGGCCGCCGAGGAATACGTGGCGCGCTACCTCGAGTTCATCGACTCGAAGGCGCTGCAGCCGATGCGGATTGGGGTGTATCAGCACTCGGCGGTGGGGCGGGATCTTCTGATGCGGGTCCTGGAGGGGCTTGGGGCCGAGACCGTTGCGCTGGGGCGGTCGGAGACGTTCATGCCGGTGGACACCGAAGCGATTCGGCCTGAAGATGTCGAGCTGGCGCGCGGGTGGGCGCGGAGCACCCGGTTCGACGCCATTGTCTCGACCGATGGAGATAGCGACCGGCCGCTGGTGAGCGACGAGTGGGGCGGCTGGCTGCGGGGGGACGTACTGGGGATCCTGTGCGCGAAACAGCTCGGGGCGGATGTCGTGTGCACGCCGGTGAGCAGCAACACGGCGGCCGAGCGGTCGGCCTGGTTCCGGGAGGTCCGCCGCACGCGGATCGGGTCTCCGCACGTGATCGCCGAGATGATGCGGGCCAGCGCGGCCGGCGCGGCCTGCGTTGTGGGCTACGAGGCCAACGGCGGCTTCCTGCTCAACTCCGACCTCGAGCGCGATGGCCGTCGGCTGCGGGCGTTGCCGACGAGGGATGCGTTCCTGGGGATCCTTGGCGTTCTGTTGCTGGCCCGCGCGATGCGGTCGAGGATCTCGAGGATCCTGGACCTTTTGCCGGCGCGATTCACCGCCAGCAACCGGCTCAAGGATTTCCCGGTGGACCGAAGCGCGTGGATCCTGGGCTGTTTTGACAAGGGATCGGATCGGGCCGATGGGCAGGCGCTGGAGGAGGTGTTCGGCGAGTTGGCGGGGCGGGTTGCGAAGATCGATCGCACCGATGGCCTGCGGGTGACGTTCGCCACCGGCGAGATCATCCACCTGCGGCCTTCGGGCAACGCGCCCGAGTTCCGCTGCTACTCGGAGGCGGACACGGTGCGCCGCGCGGAGGCGCTCAATGCGGAGACACTCCGGATTGTGACTGCCCTGGCCCGCGAGGCGCACGGATAGGGACAATCGCTATTGCTTCGGGCCTCCGCCGGCGTAAGCTTGGCGATTATTATACTATGTCTATCCAACTGACCCGCCGGGTGTTCCTCGGGGCCACGGCGTCCGCCGTGGCCGCAACTCCATCCCTGATCCGCCGAGCGCAAGGCGCCGAGCCGATCCCGGGTTTCGATCAGACCCGGACGGATTACGATCGCACAAAGGCATGGAAGCCCTATAGCGACCGGAAGATCCGGGTCGGCCTGGTCGGTTATGGGGTGTGCAAGTTCTCGGCTGCATTCGAATTCCAGAACCATCCCAACGTCGAGGTTGTCGCGGTGAGCGATCTGTTTCCGGACCGCTGTGCGGCGCTGGCGGAGAGGGTCCGGTGCCCCAAGACCTATCCGTCGCTCGAGGAGATGGTCAAGGACGACAAGATCGAGGCGATCTTCGTGGCGACGGATGCACCGTCGCACGCGCGGCATTGCATCGAGGTGCTGAATCACGGCAAGCACGTCTGCACAGCGGTGCCGGCCTTCCGCGGGGACATCGGAGACGCGGAGCGGCTGCTGGAGTGCGTGAGGAGGAACCGGGGCCTGGTCTACGCGATGTTCGAGACGTCCGTTTTCCATGACGACCTGTATGCGATGGAGAAGCTGTATGCGGCGGACGTCTTCGGCCACATTGTCTATTCGGAAGGGGAGTATTGCCACCCGCACTCGCTGGGGGCGCCCTCGCTGGATTCGTATCAGGACTGGCGGAAGAAGGGCTGCCCGATGTGGTATCCAACCCACGCGACGGCCTATTACGTCGGCGTCACCCACAAGAGCTTCGTGCAGGTGAGCTGCCACGGAACACCCTTGTTCGATCCGGGCAAGCGCCAGCCCAATGCGATCGGCAACGTGTTCAATTCCGAGGTCGGGCTGTTCCGGACGAGCGAGGGGGGGCTTTGCCGGATCATCATCTGCGGCTCGCAAGGCGAGTATCTCGAGGCGGGGCGGCTTCGGGGAGAGTTCGCGGGGTACGATTGGCACAACGGGCGCGCGGACGGTTTCGTCGGGGACGCGGCGGGGAGGCAGCGGATGACGGAGGCGGCGGCCAAGGGGCTGGAAACCAAGAAATACGCTTTGCCGCCGGGGGTGGCGCCGGGCAGCCACGGCGGGTCCCATGGATATCTGGCGGACGATTTCATCGACGCGATACTTCGAGGCCGGAAGCCGGCGGTGGATGTGATTGACGCGCTGAACATGACCGTGCCCGGCTACTACGCGCATCTGTCGGCCACTCGGGACGGGGAGACCCTCAAGATCCCGCAATACTCGATTTAGCCGCCGAGCAGGAACCGGAGCGCCCGCTTCAAGGCCGGCAGCGACACTCGCGGCGGGGGATACCTCCATCGGGGATCGAACGCAAACGGGCGGCGCAGCACCGAGCGCCAGTGGGTGAAGCAGTCGAAGCTCGCCCGGCCGTGATAGGCGCCGATGCCGCTGTCGCCGAGCCCGCCGAATGGGAGGTCTTTCCCCAGGATGTGTGAGATGGTGTCGTTGATGCAGGCGCCGCCGGAGCGGATCGAGGCGAGCACGCGCTCCTGGATCGCGCGGTCCTTGCTGAAGAGATAGAATGCCAGGGGTGTGGGCCGGTCGCGCAGCAGCCGGAACACATCGTCGAGCGTGTCGAAATCGAGAACGGGGAGGATGGGGCCGAAGATCTCCTCTTGCATCACGGGATCGTCGGGGGAGACGTCGGTGAGAAGGGTGGGGGCGATAAACAGGTCGCTTTCGTCCTGCTGGCCTCCGTGGGCGATCCGGCCGCGGTCCAGGTAGCCGGCGAGCCGGCGGAAGTGCCTTACGTTGACGATGCGTCCGAAGTCGGGGCTGTGCCGGGGATCGTCGCCGTAGAAGTCGCGGAGCGCCTGTTTCATGGTTTCGACCAGCGCGGTGCGGGCGCAGCGGTCGACAAGGACGAAGTCGGGGGCGACGCAGGTCTGGCCCGCGTTCATGAATTTGCCCCAGACAATCCGGCGCGCCGCGGTGTCCAAGGGAGCGTCGGCGCAGACGATGCAAGGGCATTTGCCGCCGAGCTCGAGCGTAACGGGGGTGAGGTGCTGGGCGGCGGCGGCCATCACGATGCGGCCCACCCGGGTGCTGCCGGTGAAGAAGATGGAATCGAACTTCTCTCGCAGGAGCGCCTCGCTTGTCTCCTGGCCGCCGAGCACGGCGGCGACATAATCCTCGGGGAACGTGGCGGCCAGGAGCCGCGCGATGAGATCGGCGGTGCGGGGGGCGAATTCGGAGGGCTTGACGATGGCGCAATTGCCGGCAGCAATGGCGCCGGCGAGCGGAGCGATCGCGAGCTGGAGCGGGTAATTCCACGGGCCGATGACCAGCGCGACACCATAGGGCTCGGGCTGGAGAGAGGCGCGCGCGGGCCATGCCGCCAGCGGGATGCGCCGCCGCTGCGGCGCCATCCAGGCGGGCAAGCGGCGTGTGGCGTGCCGGATCTCGCTCAGCAGGAAACCGATCTCCGTCGCGTAGGACTCAGCCGCCGACTTGCGGAGGTCGGCTTGAAGCGCCGCGAGGCATTCGGGCTCGCGGGCGGCCAGGGCCTGATGGAGCCTGTCGAGCTGCTCGAGGCGGAACGCGAGCGGGCGCGTCGCCCCGGACAGGAAGAAAGCGCGCTGGCGCTCGACGGCGGCGGAGAAATCCATGATCCTGGTCCAGCGTTGCCGCCGCGAGCGCGCTGGTCAGGCGCCTTTGCGGGCGGCTTTCCAATCCTTGAGCACTGCGAAGAAGGCCACGGCCTTCTCGTCCTGCGGATTGATCAGGAGGCGCTGCTTCATGCGGAGGGATTCGATCTCCGTCACGTCCTCCTGCTCGGCGACGTAGTAGATGGGTTTGCCGCGCTCGCCGTAAATGGCATACGAATACCAATTCATGACGAACGGCTCGCCGCTTTTGCGGTAGTTCCAGGTCTGCCCGTGGAACACCTCGCGGCCGGCGAGCTTCTGCTTGAGGCCGGACACTATGGTCCGGTCCGTGTGCTTGCCCTGCAGGATCCGGGGAGTTTTGTTGGCGATTTCATCCCGGCCGTAACCCGTCATCTTGGTCCATGCGCGGTTCACGTACAGGATCCGGGGGCCCGAGGGCGGCTCGAGGTTCACGTCGGTGACCATGATGCCGCGCCGCAGGTTTTCGAGAACGATCAGCCAGTCGAATTTCAATTGCATGATGAACGGTATGGGGAGTCAGCCAACGCCGGGTTTTGCCGGGCTCTCAAGGATTCATTGCTTCATCCAACCGGGATACTCTCCGTCGCGGCGGGAGGAAATGCAACCGGTTATTGCGGGATGAGGCGATCGGCCTCACTTCAGCTCGGGGCCTGGCTCGGTATGAGCCCGGTCTTGCGGGCGTATTGGAAGATGCCGCCGGCTTCGACGACGGGCCTTACGTCCCCCAAGGGTTTGAGGAGGTAGACTTTGCCGGAGCTTTCGACCTCGAGGGTGGAGGCATTGAGATCGACGCGGACGCGGTCCCCGGTCCGGAGGATTTCGCAGAGGCGGTCCACGCACTCGACAGGGTAAATCTCGCCGGTGGCGACGGAGTTGCGGAAGAAGATCCGCGCGAAGCTCTGGGCGATGACGACGCGGCACTGGGCGGAGCCCAGGGCGATCGGGGCATGCTCGCGGGAGCTGCCGCAGCCGAAATTCCGTCCGGCGACGACGACGGGATAGGCGGTATCGAGCTGGCCGGGCAGGACGAACCGCACGGGGTAGGAGGATTCCGGGAGGCCGCACAGGGCGAAACCGCCCAGCTTCTCATACTCGTCCGGGATGGTCGGCACCAGATTGAGGTGCTGGGCCGGAATGATCTGGTCGGTGTCGATATTGTCGCCCACCACATACGCAGGACCTGAGATGGCAGATTCCATAGCCTGAGTGTGGCCGGAGGGAGTGGATTTCGCAATGGGAATCGCGTCCGGCTATGGGGTCCAGCGCCGGACCCAGCCGCGGGCGGGCACGGGCACGGCGGAGCCGTTGAGCCGGGCCTGGACGGGCTCGTCGCGGAAGTTCTCGACGACCCAGCTGCCGTCGCTGAAGAGATAGAGGCCCACCCAGGGAGGGGCACGGAAACGGCATTTCCAGGGGGCCAGAAGGGTCTGCCGGATCGGATCCAGGTCAGACTCGGCCAGGTCAAGCAGCTGTTTGGGATCGCCCTGGACCGGCAGGATTTGAACCTGGGGGGAGCGGGCTGGCATGTCGCCGGCGAGCCGCGCGGCGAGCCCATCGGTCACGAGCACCGGTTTGCCGGCGGCCAGGAACACCTTCAGTCGGGAAACGAAGGCGGGATCCTTCAGTGCATGGAGAGAGAAGAAGGCCGCCGGTGCATCGGTCGGGAACTCATGGCAGGGGACGAGGGGGATGCCGAGCATGCCGACAAAATCAAAGACGCGGGACTCATTTTCGGGGTGGCTGTTGGCGGGTTTGAATGCGGCGATGCCGACGGGCGTGCGTGCGCGGACCTCGCGCGCGGTCTCGAGCAGCTCCTCGAGGCAGGTGCGGAGGGCCAGGATGTTGGCGGGCCCGGTATCGCGCTGGAGACCGCCATAGCAGAAGAGGAGGGACTCGTGTGCGCCGGCGAGGACGGTCTGGCGCGCCTGCTCGATATAGGTGTGCTCGGTGGTGCCCAGCCAGTCGTACCAGCCGCCGCCGCATTTAGGGCCGCCAATGCCGCCCAGCCAGCGCATGATGAAATAGGCTTCGTAAGGGACAGTCCCGCCCCAGCGCGAGTCGCGATAATCGCGGGTCTCGGTGCCAACCCAGATGCGGTCGAAGTCGAGAGTCTGCTGGGTCACCTCGTAGCCGCGTTCGTGAAAGCGATCGTACCACTGAGGGTACTTGATGATGAGAGAGACGCGTGGATTGGCCTGGCGGGCGGGGATCAGGACGCATTCTCGGGAGAGGCGGGCCATGAGCTCGCAGCGGTAATCCTCCCAGGCATCGCCGGCGACCGGGCCGGAGCGGTCGCCGATTCGGACCTGTCGCGCCTGGCGGGCGGCATCGCATTCGGGGCAGGCGCAATCCGTGAACCAGAAATCGTCGATCATGATCTGGTCGAACAGGCTGGCAGCGTAGGCGAAGATCGCGCGGACTTTCTGCTGGGTGGGGATGTCGGTGTAGCAGGAGATCGTGTTGCGCCAGCCTGTGGAGGACTTGCCGACCCGAGTCGGCGTGACGCATCCGGAGACCTGGAAGCCCAGGGCGCGGAACTGGTCGCGCGCGGCGGCGAGGGTGTCGCGTTCGGCCTGGTACCCGTCGCGGAACGTCTCGATGAAGACGTGGGTGACGGCGGTTTTCCGGCACCAGTCGACGGCTTTATCCCGGCCTTCGGCGGAGCTGAGGTGATTGCGCACATCCTGGGCTGTGAACAGCGTGGCGAACCGATGGACATCGGCGAACCGCCGCGCCAGGGCTTCGGCCGGGGGGGGAGCGTCGGCGGCCGGGAGGACGCCGGGCAGGACGCCCAGGGCGGCCACGATCGCCGGCAGGATCATTCGCGAAAATGGAAAAAAGCCGCTGGCCAAGAATTGCATGGGCGCAGTAAAAACGAGTCTGGGCACGAAGTAAACCATGAACACGACGAGGAACCGGCGACAGAATCCGATCGTGGATTGGGCGGTGGCCGAGGGGTTGCTGGGCGGGATCGTGCTGGCGCTCGCAGCGGGATCCTGCGCGCGAGCGGCCGATCCGATCCCGGCGGTTTCGGAATACTCCGGCATGTGCGATGCGTCGGCGGCCGTGGGTCTGGGGAGAGGATTGTTCGCGGTCGCCAATGACGAGGACAACATCCTGCGCATCTACGATGGAGGGAGGGCGGGGCATCCCGTGTGGCAGAGCGATTTCACCGCGTTTCTTCGGGCCAGCCCGGATTCAACCGAGAGCGATCTGGAGGCGGCAGCGAGGATCGGGGATCGCATTTATTGGATGACCTCGCACGGGCGAAACAAGAAGGGCAAGGAGCGCGCCAGCCGCCATCGTTTTTTTGCGACGGAGATTGTTCCGGCGGGGGGTGGCTTCGAGCTGCAGGCGGCGGGGCAGCCTTACGACCGGCTGCTGATCGACCTGATTTCGGCGCCGGCGCTGGGCCGGTTTCGCCTGGGCGCGGCATCGACGCGCGCGCCCAAGAGCCCGGGGGCGTTGAACATCGAGGGGATGGCCGCTGACGAGCAGGGCCGGATGTGGATCGGATTCCGCAATCCAATTCCCGAAGGCCGCGCTTTGCTGGTGCGGCTGCAAAATCCGTCGGAGATGATCGCGGGACAGGGGGCGAGCATCGGCGAGGCTGTCCTGCTGGATCTGGGCGGATTGGGGATTCGTGAGCTGGCGCGGTCGGGCGGGTATTACTGGATTATCGCTGGGCCCTACGATGAGAAGAAGCGATTCGCGCTGTATCGGTGGGCTGGGGATGGTGCGCCGCCGGTGCCGATCCCTGGCATCCTGCCGGCCGGGCTCAATCCGGAAGCCCTGGCGGCGCATCCGGACAGGCCGGCCGGTGTGCTGCAGGTGTTCAGCGACGATGGCGGCGTCGAGTTCAACGGTGTGGCGTGCAAGGACCTGCCGGATCCGTGGCAGCGGCGGTTTCGAAGCGGCTGGATCGTCCTGCCGGATCGATGACTGGCCGGCGGGCGGCCGGTTGCGGGCCAGGGCGGCTCGCGTGAGATATGCTATGAAAACAAACGAATTGTGGTGTGCGGAAAGAGCGTGTGGCGGGGCGAAATGGGCCGGTCTCTGGGCGATGGCGATGGGTGCGGGCTTGTGGCTGGCGGCGCTGGAAAGCGCGGAGGGCGCGCTCGAGGACCTCGCGCGCCCCCTCGAGGGGCGGAGCCGGCGGGCGACGTCCACGTTTCGCCAGGGGCCCGATGGGCGGTATGATCCGCGGGCGGAACCCAAAGGGGACCACCAGGAAAGGAGCAACAGCGACAACTTCCGCGTGGCGCCCGGCATGACCAATGTCTTGCTGGAAGCGGCGGGGCCGGGTGCGATCACGCATATCTGGATGACGTTCTTGGGTCCGGAACCGCATTCGTGGGCAACGAACGGGTCGGCCAGCCACCAGGACATGCTCTTGCGGATCTATTGGGACGGGCGGGCCCGCCCGGGTGTCGAGGCGCCCGTGGGCGATTTCTTCGCCAACTGCTTCGGCCGGCGCAGCGAGGTCATCAGCACCCCGGTGGCGGTCGAGGACGCCGATTCCTACAACTGCTTTTGGCGGATGCCATTCCGGAAATCGGCCAGGATCGAGATCGTCAACCAGGGGGACAAGCCGATCAGCCTTTTGTACTACAACGTCGATTGGGTGCAGCTGGACGATCTGGCGGCGGACACGCCCTATTTCCACGCCCAGTACCGGCAGGAATACCCGGCGCAAGCCGGACGGGATTACGTGGTGCTGGAGACCCGGGGCAAGGGCCATTATGTGGGGACGGTGCTTGCCGTGCGGACACGGAGCCCGTCCTGGTTCGGCGAGGGGGATGAGAAGATCTACATCGACGGCGAGCCGAAGCCATCGATATGGGGGACGGGGACGGAGGATTATTTTTTATCGGCCTGGGGGCTGAAGCGGACGAGCACGCCGATGTTCGGGGTGCCGTATTTCGACCAGTGGGGGATCGTGGGCGGCCACACCAGCGCCTATCGATGGCATCTCGAGGATCCGATCGTTTTCCAGACGGGGATCAAGGTCACGTTCGAGCACTTCGGGTGGATCGCGCCGGACGAAAACCCGGATTACCGGAGCACCAGCTGGAACGAGCGCGAGGACGACTATGCGAGCGTGGCGTTCTGGTATCAGACGGGCGAGCCGACCGAGACCAGCCGCGCGCCCTCGGGGCCGGAGCGCCGGCTGCCCTCGCTCGAGCGAGCGGTTGCGTGGGCTGGGGATTTTATCGATGAATCGCACCACGGGAGCGGCCGCGCGGTCCGGCAGCGGCTGGGCTTCTTCGAACGGCCGCAGCTCCTGTATCAGCCCGGGCAGGCCGATGGAGCATGGATCGAGATCCCGTTCGAGGTCTCTCGAAAGGAGCCGCTGCGGTTGTTGCTCCGCGTCGCCCGATCCTACGATTTCGGGAAGTACCAGGCGTTTCTGGATGGGGTGAAGGTCGGGCCGGTGCTGGATTTCTATTCGGCGGAGACGGTGGATGCGGAGGAGCACCTGCTGGATTTCTGGCCCGAGCCGGGGCGCCATGTGATGCGTCTCGAATGCGCCGGAAGGAATCCGCTGTCTCAGGGCGACGGGTGCGGGATCGAGTCCGTGCGGCTGCGCGAGCGGCGCCCGCGCGTGGCGGAGTTCGGCCATGATCGGGACAAGGATTGGCGTCAGGAACCGCGGCTGTACCGGTAGGGCGGCGGTTGATGGCGGATCAGAATGGGCAACAAGGTTGACGGGCTGGGAAGTTGAACTGAGCTATGAAGAGAATGAATCGACGTCGGTTTATCGCGATGGGCGCCGGATCGGGCGCGGCGGCGCTGGTGGCGGGCGGTGGCTGGGCGAGCGCGCGGGGCGCGGCCGGCCCGGGGGCCGCCGGCAGCCGGATCCAGCACTCGATCGTTCATTGGTGCTTTGGCGAGAACGGGGAGAAATGGGACATTGAGCGGATGTGCCGGGTGGCGCGGCAGCTGGGCTGCCGAAGCATCGAGCTCATCCCCTATGCCTGCTATCCGGTGCTCAAGCGGTTCGGGCTGGTGTGCGCCATCACGCAGATCGACATGGGATCGGATCCGCCGTTCGTGAAGGGATTCAACGATCCGCACCACTGGCCGCGGGTGATGAAGGCGACGCGGGACGCCATCGATCTGGCGGCGGCCAACGGCTCTCCCAGCGTGATCTGCTTCACGGGGTTTGGCGCCAGGGATCCTGAAAACCCGGACAGCCCGCGGGTCTCGAAAGAGGAGGGGGCGCGCAACTGCGTGGCGGGCCTCAAGCAGGTGGTGGGCTACGCGGAGCAGAAGAAAGTGACCCTCTGCCTGGAGATCTTGAACTCGCGGGCGACCGATCACCCGATGAAAGGCCACGCCGGCTACCAGGGCGACCACGCGGATTACTGCATCGAGATCATCCGCCAGGTCGGATCTCCCCGGCTCAAGCTGCTGTTCGACATCTATCACGTGCAGGTGATGGATGGGGATGTGATCCGCCGGATCCGGGAGTATCGGGACCTGATCGGGCATGTCCACACGGCGGGGAATCCGGGCCGGAACGAGCTCGATGACCGGCAGGAGATCCATTTTCCGCCGATCATGCGCGCGCTGGTCGATGCGGGGTATCGGGGGTATGTTGGCCACGAGTTCATTCCGACCGGCGACCCCTACCAGGGCCTTCGCAAGGCGATCCGGACGTGTGATGTCTGAGGGAACAGACGGCGCGGGCGCAAGGCCGAAGACCTATCGTTTGGCCTTGCGTCCGCAGGGAGCGACCCTGGCGCTGGCGGCGGGCATGCCCTTGCAGGACGTGCTTTTCGAGCACGGGGTTGAGTTCCCGTGCGGCGGGAAGGGGGTTTGCCGGGGATGCCGCGTGCGCGTCATCGAGGGGCGCTTGCCGGAGTCAGCGGAGGATCAGAGGCTGTTGACGCGGGCCGATCTCGATGCGGGGTGGCGTCTGGCCTGCCGGGCGCGGATCGAGTCGGATCTGACCCTCGAGCTGGCGCAGTGGGAGGCCGCGATACTCTCCGATCATGGAGCGATCCGGTTCCGGCCGCGGGAGGGTTGGGGTGTGGCCATCGATTTGGGGACCACGACGATGGTGGCCCAACTGCTCGATCTCCAGACCGCCGAGACCTTGGCGGTGCGGGCCGCCCTGAACCCGCAGGCGCAGCAGGGCGCCGATGTCATGAGCCGAGTGCAGCATGGCCTGACGCGCGAGGGCCGGGCGCAGCTGACCGAGATGGTTCGGGGGCGGCTGGGCCAGATGATTGCCAAGATGGCGAAGGACAGTGGGGGCGGCCATCGGCTCACGGAGGTTGTCATCGTGGGGAACACCGTGATGCATCACTTGTTCGGCGGGCTGCCGGTGGATGCGCTGGCCAGGTATCCATTCGAGAGCGACCGGCTGGAGCTGCTCCGGTTCGAGAGCCGCGAGCTGGGGTGGGATCTGGCGTCGAATGCGGCGGTGGATTTCCTGCCTTGCCTGGGCGGATTTGTGGGGAGCGACATATTGGCGGGCATACTGGCCACGGGTCTGGACGAGGGTGACCAAGCGCGGGTGCTGGTGGATCTGGGGACCAACGGGGAGATCGTGGTGGGCGACGGTTCGGGGCTCTTGTGCGCCTCGACCGCTGCCGGGCCCGCCTTCGAGGGGGCGCGGATCGCGATGGGCATGCGGGCTGCCACCGGCGCGATCGCGGAGGTGAAGGCCGATGGGGGGCGGTTGGCCGCCCGAGTCCTGGGCGGGGGGGCGGCGCGGGGGATATGCGGCAGCGGGCTGGTGGACGCCGCGGCGGCCGGGCTGGAGCTGGGCTGGATCCAGCCTTCGGGCCGGCTGGCGGGCGGGCGCACCGAGATGCCCATCCTGGCGCCGGTCAAGCTGACCCAGGGCGACCTGCGCGAGCTGCAGCTGGCCAAAGGGGCCATCGCTGCCGGGCTCCGGCTGCTCCTGGCACAGCGTCGGATCAGCCCCGCCCGGATCCGGCAGGTCCATCTGGCCGGCGCATTCGGCAACTACATCAGCCGCCGCAGCGCCCGGCGAATCGGCTTGCTGGATTTCCCCCTCGAGCAGATGACGCCTGCGGGCAACACGGCTCTGCACGGGGCCAAGATCGCACTGTTCGCAGCCCGGGAGGACCGGGAGTTCCCGGCTCTGCGCCGGCGGATCCGGCACGTTCGGCTCAGTGCGGATCCGGCCTTCGAGGAGCAATATGTCGAGTGCATGGCCTTTCCGTGATGGCAGCGGCAACCGAGGGCTGATTCCATGGCTGATCGAGAGGATCCAAGTGTGACTGCGGTTCGGCCGCATCGGGGCGAGATGCTTTTGGTCTTCGCGATGCTGGGGCTGGTGATGTGCTTTCCGTTCGGGGTGGCGGCCTGGGTGATGGCGAGCGGGGACCTGCGGAAGATGCGCCGGGGCTGGATGGATCCCGGCGGGGAAGGGATGACGCGGGCGGCTCGCAAGTGCGGCATTGCGGGCACGCTGCTATTCCTGTTATTGGCGGTGGCGGGTTGCGTGCTGGCGTGGGCGATTCGCGAACAGCGTTTGACAATTCCAGGGGAGTGACGTGAGATATTGAGTGTGCAGTTGCGCGGCAACGAGCGGCGAACGCGCCTGTGTTCATTATGAACGAGAATCCGAACCGAATTCCGCGGCGTGAGTTTCTCGGGGAGAAGCTGGGGCTGGGGGGTCTGGCGGCATGGGCCGGCGGGCGGGTCGCGGCGGCCCAAGGCGGGGGTGCATCGCCCCGGCCGGGCCGCGTTCTGGGGCCGGAGTTCCAGTACAACATCGGCAGCGCGTCGAGGACCGATCCGCGGCAGGTTATATACGAAGAGACCGCACGGCATCCAGCGGGTCTGAAGGAGCCGCGGCGGATCGCCGTCGATGGCCAGGACCGGCTGCATGTCGTTGGGGACCGGCACTGGGTGGTGCTCGACCGCGGGGGGCGCGAGATCAGCCGCCACGAGCTGGCCGATTCGCCTCGATGCGTGGCGGCGGCCGGGGACGGAACGATCGGCATCGGGTATCGGGACCGGATCGAGATGTTGGACGGGGCGGGCCGGTCGCAGAGCGGGTGGGAAGGCCTGGGCGACCGCGCGGTGCTGACCTCGATCGCGCTGACGGACGAGGATGTCCTGGCGGCGGATGCGGGCAACCGGTTGATCTGGCGGTTTGATCGCGCCGGCAAGCTGCGGGGTCAGATCGGAAAGAAGGATCCGGCCCGCGGGGTGCCGGGCTTCGTGATTCCGAGCCCCTACTTTGACATTGCGGTGACGCACGATGGAATCATCTGGGCCGCCAATCCGGGCCAGCACCGGGTCGAGGCCTACACGATCGAAGGCGGGTTCGAGCTGGGGTGGGGCGAGTATTCCTCGGGCGTCGAAGGGTTTTGCGGGTGCTGCAATCCGATCAATTTCGCCCTGTTGCCGGACGGAAGTTTCGTGACCTGCGAAAAGGGACTGGTCCGGGTGAAGGTCTACTCGGCCCGCGGGAAGTTCCAGGGTGTGGTGGCCGGCCCGGAGGCGTTTCCGGGCTATCGGGACGCGGCGGCGAACCCGGTCGGGCTAGATGTTGCCTGCGATTCGGGGGGCCGGGTGCTGGTGGTGGATCCGCTGGCGGCGGAGGTTCGGGTTTTCACGCGCAAGTCCAATGGCTGACCCACGACAATTTTATCGGGTGGCTGGCGCGGGGCCGCAGCCGGCCTCGCGGCGGGAGTTTGTGCGCGCGGGCGCGCGGGTGGCGATGGCGGGCGGACTGCTGGGGCTGGGAGCGGTCCTGGGAACCCGATCCGGCTGGGCGCCGCAGGGGCATGGCTGCGCGGCGGGCGGTCTTTGCGGGAGATGCAAGCAGCTGGACGAATGCGGGCTTCCGGCGGCAGAAGCGGCGCGGCGGGATCGGAGGTGAAGCATGGCGGAGACACTGTTCCAGGCCACTCGGCGCCAGTTTCTGAAAGGCGGATTCCGCGGGGCGATCTTGTTCTTGATGGGGGCGGCGGCGAGCCTGGTGGCGTGGCGGAGCCGGGCGGACAAGCTGGTCTGGCAGCTGGATCCGTACCAGTGCATCATGTGCACCCATTGCGCGACGGACTGCGTGCTGGAGCCGTCGGCGGTCAAGTGCGTGCAGATGCATCCGATGTGCGGCTACTGCAAGCTGTGCACGGGGTATTTCGAGCCGGAGCCCAACCGGCTGAACACGGGGGCCGAGAACCAGCTCTGCCCGACAGGGGCCATCCTGCGCAAGCAGCTCGAGGATCCCTATTACGAATACACGATCGACGAGGAGCTGTGCATCGGGTGTGCCAAATGCGTCAAAGGATGCGTGCTGTTCGGGAACGGCTCGTTCTTTCTCCAGGTGCGGCATGACCGGTGCGTCAACTGCAACGACTGCGCCATCGCCCGCGTTTGTCCGGCCGACGCGTTCCGGCGGGTGCCTGCGGGCCAGCCGTATCTGCTGAAGGACCGCGATCGTCACGGCTGAACCAGAGGACCTTTTCGGGGATGATTTTATTGAGAACATCGGCGCGCCTGCAAGGGGCGGCGGAGGGATCGGGCGCCTGCAAGGCGGGCGGGAGCTGGCCGTGGCGATGGAGAGGGTGGCGTGGGTGGAGCCTGGTGTTGTGGGTTGGGCTGGCGCTGGCCATGGGCTGCGGGGCGATGGGAGCGGAGCGCTTTCCTCCGCCCGAGTTCGAGAGCGGTTACACGTTCCCGGCCACGACTGAACCCGGCCCGCGGGCGGGGTGGATGGAAGGGATCGACCTGGGGTTGTTCATCCTGGCGCTGGCGGCTTCGGTGTATGTGGTTTACTGGAGGCGGTCGCGGGCGTGGATCCTGGGGCTGGCGCTTGTCTCGCTGGCCTACTTCGGGTTTTACCGGAAGGGCTGCATCTGCGCGGTCGGGTCCATTCAAAATGTGGCGCTGGCCTTGGGGGATCCATCGTATGCGCTCCCGTGGACGGTGCTGGGCTTCTTCCTGTTGCCGCTGCTGTTGGCGCTGGTATGCGGGCGGACGTTCTGTGCGGGGGTTTGCCCGCTGGGGGCGATTCAGGACGTGGTGCTGGTGCGCCCGCTGCGGGTGAAGCCGTGGCTGGAGAAAGCGCTGGGGACGCTGCCGTTCGTCTACCTGGGCGCGGCGGTTCTGTTCGCAGCCACGGGGAGCGCGTTCGTGATCTGCGAGTACGATCCGTTCGTCTCTTTTTTCCGGCGGAGCGGCACATGGGACAAGCTGGCGTTGGGCGCGATTTTTCTGGCGGCGGGGATATGGCTGGGGCGGCCCTACTGCAGGTTTCTCTGCCCCTATGGCGCCCTGCTGCGCGTGGCTTCATTTTTCTCGCGATGGAAAGTGACCCTGACGCCGCAGGACTGCAACCAATGCCGGATCTGCGAGGTGGCATGCCCGTTTGGGGCGATCGAGCCGCCGACGGCCGAGGCAGGGCCGGGTGCAGCCGCGGGCGGGGGACGGGGCCGGGTGGCGGCATGGGTTGGCGTGGCGCTGTTGCTGGTCTTGGCGGGGGCATGGCTGGGGTGGCAATCGAGCGGAGCCCTCTCGCGCGTTCATCGGATCGTGCGGCTGGCGGAGACGGTGATCATGCAGGAGACGGGCCTGGCGCCGGTGGACACCGAGCCGGCGGTTGTGATGCCGCCGACGGGGGTGGTGCTGCGCAACGAAGACACCCCGGTTCTGGCGTTGCGGGCGTTTCGGCAGGGCGGCCGGCCTGCCGCCGAGCTGGTGGCCGAGGCGATGCGCATCCAATCGAAGTTCCGGATCGGCGGCCTGGTGGTGGGCGGGCTGGTGGGGTTGGTGTTCGGGGTGCAGCTGATCGCGCTGGCCTGGCCGCCGGCGCCGCGTCCCGCCTACGATCCGGATCCGGCGGGGTGTGTGGCCTGCGGCCGCTGCTACACGTATTGCCCGAAGGAGATGGTGCGTGTGATGCGGATTCAACGGAAAGGAACCGCCCCGAAGGCGCCCGGCTAGGAAACGGATGGATCGGACCGATCCGAACCGATCGATCACCTTAGGGTCTGTGCAAAAATTAATTCCGATTTTGCTGGAGGGGATTGGGCGGGCTGGCAAGGCGCGACGAGCGAGCATACCCGCGCGGTCTGTGAGCGAGGAGCAACACAGCCAGCGCGCCCAAGGCCCCCAGCCCGCAGGGGCGGGGCGGCGCCGGGCCATCGGCTTCGTGGCTCGGTCGGTCGAGTATCGCAGGGGATACACTCCCTCCCTTGCGCCTCGCATCGGGCCCGGCGGCGCTCCCGCCAAAACCGGAAGTAATTTTTGCACAGACCCTTAGCAGCCAACCATTGTCCATGACGATCCCCCCCAAGATCCAATCGACGGCGTCCAAGCCGGATGAGCCAGGACGAGATGCGGCGCGCCGGACGGCCTGGGTGTCGGGCGTGGTGTGCGCCGTGGTGGCGGTGCTGCTGGTGGCCAACTATTTCCAGGGTCGCGCGGTGGATCCGCTGACCTCGGCCGAGCTGGCGGAGCTGAAAGGCGCGCTGGCCCAGAAGCCGTTGGACGACGGGCTGAAGCAGCAGATCCGGGCGCTCGACCTGCGCTTGCGCCGCGCCTATGTGCGGCATGCGGAACGGGGCTCCGAGGGTGGCTGGCTGCTGCTCGGCGCAGCGGCGGTCTTCATGGTATCGATCAAATCGGTCCTGTATCGGAAGCGGATGCCGCGGCTGGCTGCGATTGTGCTGACGCCGGAGGGCGAGCGGCGGCGGGCTGCCCGGGCCCGGTGGGCTGTCGCATGCGCCGGCGGCGCGGTGGGGCTGGGCGGGCTCTGGCTCGCGGTCGAGTCCGGGGCGCGTTTGAGCGCCGAGGGGCTCGCCGCGGCGGCGGCTCAGGAATCCGAATCGGTTCCAGCGGCCGAGGCAGCGCCGCCCACACCGGCCACGCCGTATCCGACCGAGGAGGAATGGAGCCAGAACTGGCCTCGTTTCCGAGGGCCGGCGGGGGCGGGCGTGTCGGCGTACACGAATGTCCTGTCGGCGTGGAACGGCGAGACGGGCGAGAACATCGTGTGGAAGACGGCGGTGGATGTTTTGGGCCCGAATTCGCCGGTGGTGTGGGGCGACCGGCTGTTCATCACGGGGGGCAACTCCCAGCGGCAGGAGGTGCTCTGCTACGACGCCAGGGACGGCAAGCTGCTCTGGCAAAAGGCCGCCACCAACATCGTCCGATCCAGCACCGAGACGCCCAATGTGGCCGAGGAAGACGGCGGCTATGCGATCGCGACGGCGGCGACGGACGGGCGGCGGGTGTACGCGATCTTCGCCAATGGCGATCTGGTGGGGTTCGATTATGCGGGCCGGCAGGCATGGGCCACCAACCTGGGCCTGCCTGACAACAGCTATGGGCACTCCTCCTCGCTCGAGATGTTCCAGGACCGGCTGCTGGTTCTGCTCGATCAGGGAGAACCCAAAGACCAGAAATCGCGCCTGCGGGCGTTCGATTCGGCGACCGGCGTCATGGCGTGGCAGACCGAGCCGCGGCCGGTGCCCAACTCGTGGGCCAGCCCGATCTGCATCCGGACCGCACAGGGGCCGCAGGTCATCGCCTGCGGCAATCCGTGGCTGATGGCCTACCAGGCGAGCGATGGGAAGGAGCTGTGGCGGGCGAAGGTGCTCTATGGCGAGGTGACGCCCTCGCCAATCCATGCGGGGGGGTTGGTGCTGGCGGCGATGGAGAGCGAGGCGCTATCGGCCGTCCGCGCGGACGGGTCGGGGGACGTGACGGAAACGCACGTGGCCTGGAGAGCGGAGGACGGGCTGCCGGACATCTGCAGCCCGGTGAGCGACGGGCAGCGCGTCTATCTGGTGACGGGGATGGGGACGGTGACGTGCTATCGGCTGGCGGACGGCAAGAAGCTTTGGGAGAAGGAACTCGAGCTCGAGTGCAAGACCTCGCCGAGCATTGCCGGCGACCGCCTCTACATCTGGAGCGACAGCGGTGTTTGCGTGGTGCTGGAGACGGGGGACGAGTTCAAGGAGCGGGGCCGATGCCCGCTGGGGGAGGAGGTCTGGGCCTCGCCCGCCTTCATGGATGGCCGGATCTATATCCGCGGCAAGAAACATCTCTTCTGCATAGGCAAGAAATAAAGGCTGGATGCGATGAAAACTCGATTACTGCATGGGGGGCTGGCGGTGCTGGCTCTGGGGATCCTGGCGGCGAGCGGGCAGGAGCCGGCTGCGGACCGCGACGATCGGATGGCCTGGTGGCGGGAGGCGCGATTCGGATTGTTTGTGCATTGGGGGCTCTATTCCGGGCTGGCGGGCACATGGGAAGGCAAGCCGGTGGGCACTCGGGGCGGGATGGAGTGGATCCAGCAGCGCGTTGGGGCCGACACCGACACCTATGCGCGGCGGGCCATTCCGCTGTTTCGGCCGCAGGCGGATTTCGCGCGGGAATGGGCCCGGCTGGCGCGGGAGTCGGGC
>Ga0209507_1000242_pt1 | contig 70173 bp, 61 predicted proteins | sample AD_UKC028_MetaG_FD_184414 | JGI IMG/M metagenome (GOLD analysis project Ga0209507, IMG submission 184414) | Active sludge microbial communities of municipal wastewater-treating anaerobic digesters from USA - AD_UKC028_MetaG (SPAdes) (version 2) | ecosystem: Engineered > Bioreactor > Anaerobic >...
GGTCTGGAAAAATTGAAGAAAAATATTGAAAGAATTCGCTCATTTTTCAAGCTTCCCACGACTCAGTATGCCAATCTCGAAGAGGCCCCTGTGTAAGGTATGTCTGGATATCTATTGGATAAACTATGATCATAAAAGACAGTCCCAGCCTGAAAAATTATCCTTTGCAAGAACTCGCTCAAGCCTATCAAAGAGCAAGGTGGAACGCCGCTAAACAAACCCACTTGCCACTCTCTACTTTCCCTGAGACATGTTCCTATGCTTTAGATAAAATTCTTGCCGAAGATTGGCTGCCCGAATAGCGGTTTATCCAAACCAAATCCTGCCAGGATGATCCATGCCCACCGAATACCCCCTCTGCATCGACCTCGACGGCACCCTGCTGAATTCCGACCTGCTGCTGGAATCGGCTTTAGCTCAAGTCAAACAAGCGCCGCTATCCATCCTCAACTGGCCGTATTGGCTGATGGGGGGCAAGGCGAACCTCAAGGCGAAAATCGCCGAACGGGTGGAACTGGATATCGGGACTTTGCCCTACAACCAGGAATTGCTCACGTTTCTCCGCGAGCAGAAGGAACAGGGACGAACCCTGGTGCTGGTCACTGCCTCGCACCGCCAATTCGCCGAACCGATTGCCGACCATCTCGGCCTGTTCGATGACGTGCTGGCCACCGACGGTGACCGCAATCTGGCCGGCCCGCACAAGGCCGAAACGCTGGTGGAACGTTACGGCGAACGTGGTTTCGACTACGCGGGCAACTCCGCCGTCGATCTCGCGGTCTGGAAACACGCCCGCCGCGCTATCGTGGTCAACGCCGGCGCATCCATCGCCAACCAGGCCCGCGCAGTCTGTGAAGTGGAACGGATTTTCGCCCAAGGCGAGTCTCCAAGGCGGCACTGGGTCAAGGAACTGCGGCTGTATCAGTGGCTCAAGAACGTGCTGATTTTCGTGCCACTGGCCGCCGGTCACGCCTGGGATCAGCCGGACAAGCTGTTGCTGGCGCTGCTGGCCTTCTTCAGCTTCGGGCTTTGCGCCTCCAGCGTCTACCTGCTCAACGACCTGCTGGACCTGGCTGCCGACCGTCGCCATCCCCGCAAATGCCGCCGCCCTTTCGCCGCTGGCAAGTTGCCTATTGCCCAAGGCATTACCGCGATACCCCTTTTACTGATCACCGCTTTCGGCCTGAGTTTGTTGATCACGCCCGAATTTATCGCTGTGTTGGCCACCTATTACGTCTTCACCCTCGCCTATTCACTGCGGCTCAAGCGCGCTCTGATGCTCGACGCCATCGTCCTGGCCGGGTTGTATACTCTGCGTATTATCGCCGGCGCGGCAGCGGTGCAAATCATGCCTTCATTCTGGCTGCTGGCATTCTCCATGTTCCTGTTCCTCAGTCTGGCGCTGGTCAAACGCTATTCCGAACTTTGGACCATGCGGGAGCGAGGTGAACTGAGCGCCCAGGGCCGGGGCTATCATGTGGACGATCTCGGCGTTCTGCAAAGTCTGGGCAGTGCAGCCGGCTATCTGGCGGTGCTGGTGCTGGCGCTGTACGTCAACAGCGAAACCAGCCGCGAACTCTACGGCCAGCCGATGGTCATCTGGCTGCTCTGTCCAGTATTGCTCTACTGGATCAGCCGGGTCTGGCTGATCACCCATCGCGGTGAGATGCACGACGACCCGATTCTCTTCGCTCTGACCGATCCCCAAAGCCGTTATGCCGTGCTGGCCTGTGCGCTGATTTTTCTAGGCGCGATGCCGCGATGAGTGCCGTTACACCGACCAGTTGGGGCCGTTACCCAACCGCCCGCCCGCGTCAAATCCAGTCATGCCGTGATGTACAGGCTCTCGCGCTGCCGGATGAAACCCTCTCCCGTCTACCTTTCGGCAATGGTCGCAGTTACGGCGATGTCTGCCTCAACAATAACGGCGTTTTACTGCTGACGCGAAGGCTGGATCGGTTCATTGCCTTCGATCCAGCAACTGGTGTCTTGCGGGCGGAAGCCGGGATATTGCTGGCGGAAATTCTGGCGTTGATCGTCCCGCAGGGCTGGTTCCTGCCGGTTACGCCTGGTACCCAATTCGTCACCCTCGGCGGCGCGATTGCGAATGACGTGCATGGCAAAAATCACCATGTCGCCGGCAGTTTCGGTTGCCACGTTCGCGCCTTTGAACTGCTCCGTTCCGACGGCAACCATCTGCTATGCACACCGGAACAAAATACTGAATGGTTCCAGGCTACGGTCGGCGGATTGGGGTTGACTGGCCTGATCACCTGGGTCGAAATCCAGTTGCAGCGCATCGCTAACCCCTGGATCGTGGCTGAAAATCGCCGGTTCGCCAGTCTGGACGAGTTCCTGGCGCTCGATGTTGAGTACGAAGCGCGCTATCCCTACATTATGTCCTGGATCGACTGCGCCACTGGGCTGGGCCGGGGGATTTACATGGCGGGGATGCACGCGCCGCCCGGTCTATTGAAATCGCCGCCGCCGCAACGCCGGGGATTGACCGTACCCTTCATACCGCCGATTTCACTGGTGAACAGTCTTAGCGTGGCTGCTTTCAACCGACTGTATTATCACCTGCCGCGTCCAGCGCGGGGGCTAATTCCTTATCAACCCTTTTTCTATCCGCTGGACAATCTGCGGGAATGGAATCGGCTCTACGGGCGACAGGGCTTTTTCCAGTATCAATGCGTCATTCCGCCCGCCAACGCCCACGCGGCGTTGTGGGAAATTTTGGCCCGCATCGTCGTCAGCGGTCAGGGGTCGATGCTGGCGGTGTTGAAACGCTTTGGTGATAAAACTTCGGGCGGCCTGTTATCCTTTCCCCGGCCCGGCGTGACCCTGGCGCTGGATTTCCCCAACCGGGGCCAGTCCACGCTGGACCTGCTGGAACGGCTGGATGAAGTCACCCGACAAGCGGGCGGCGCGGTCTATCCCGCCAAGGACGCCCGGATGAGCGGGGACAGCTTCCGCCACTATTACCCGCAATGGGTGGAATTCAGTCGCTTTATCGATCCCCGCTTTTCTTCCAGCTTCTGGCGGCGGGTGATGGAACACTGAATTTTGAGGAAGAACGAGTATGCGCAACCTTCTCATCATCGGCGCCACTTCAGCGATTGCGGAAGCCACCGCCCGCCGCTTCGCTGCCACGGGCGCCCGCTTTTACCTGGTCGGGCGCAATATCGAACGACTCGCGGCTATCGCCCGTGATCTGGAAATTCGCTCAGGCCAGCCGGTCGTTCACGAAAGTCTCAACCTCGATCAAATTGACCAGCATCCGGCCCTGTTGGAACGGATCAGTCAAACCTTCGGCGGCATCGATATCGCGCTGATCGCTCATGGCACGTTGCCCGACCAGAACGCCTGCCAGCAGTCGGTTACAGCGACGCTGGCAGCCATTCACACCAACGCGCTGAGCGTGATCAGTTTGGCGACGTTGCTGGCCAATGACTTGGAAACACGCGGGCGCGGAACCCTGATCGCCATTAGCTCGGTTGCCGGCGACCGGGGCCGGCAGAGCAACTACGTCTATGGGGCAGCCAAGGGCATGGTCAGCCTGTTCCTGCAAGGATTGCGTAACCGATTGAGCAGCAAGGGCATTCAGGTGATCACCGTCAAACCCGGCTTTGTCGATACGCCGATGACCGCCGCGTTCGAGAAAAAGGGCCGGCTATGGGCGCAACCCGACCAGATCGCTCAAGGCATTGTCGCCGCCGTAGAACGGGGTCGGGATGAGGTTTACTTGCCCTGGTTCTGGCGCTGGATCATGCTCGTCATCCTGCATCTCCCGGAAGGAGTCTTCAAGCGGTTGACGTTGTAGAAAGCCGGTTAGTCCACCGCCACTACCGTCTGGCGCGGCCAAGCTTTCAGAATCGATTGCACGACCGTTGCCAGCGGAATGGCGAAAAAGATTCCCCAGAACCCCCACAATCCGCCGAACACCAGCACCGCGGTAATAATGGCGATGGGATGCAAATCCACCACTTCGGAAAACAGTAGCGGCACCAGCACATTCCCGTCCAAGCCCTGGATGATCAGATAAACGCCCAACAGCCACAGAAAATCCGGACCCCAGCCCCACTGGAAAAATGCGACCAGCGCCACGGGAACAGTTACCACCACCGCGCCAATGTAGGGCACGATGACCGATAACCCGACCATCAGCGCCAGCAACATGGCGAACTGCAAACCCAGGTAGGCGAACGCGGCGTAAGTGGCTACCCACACCACAACAATTTCCAGGAATTTGCCGCGCACATAATTACCCATCTGCCGATCAACCTCACGCCAGACCTGTTGCGCCAGCGTATGATCCCGGGGAAAAAACCCATGCAGCCAGTTCAGGATCAATTCCTTGTCCTTCAAGAAGAAAAACACCAGCAGCGGCGCCAACACCAGGTAGATAGCAATGGTAATGAATCCCATGCCGGCGGCGAGCGACCACGACAACACCCGTTGCCCCAAATTGGCGATTTCAGCCCGAATGGCGTTGATCACTTCCAGCACCTGCGCCTCGGTAATAAACTCCGGATACAGGGCCGGCAGGCTGAGCAACAACTGCTGGCCCCGCACAATCATGTTCGGCAACTGTTGTATGAACTGGGTTAATTGTCGCGACGCCAGCGGCAACAGACCAAACAGCAGAAACAGCAAAAACGCCAAAAACAGCACGAACACGATGACCACTGCCAGCCAGCGTGGCAGGCGTACATGGTGTTGCAACTGCTGTACGACACCTTCCAGAAGATAAGCGATCACCATGCTGGCCAGCACTGGCGCCAGGTCCTGGCCCATCACCAGAACTACGCTGGTGCCCAGCACCAGGACCACGGTCAAAATGACCGCCTGCGGGTCGTTAAAAAATCGCTGAAACCAATCACTGATAATTTTCATGCGCAGCGCCAGTCATCCTCTTCGTTCTGAGCGATGTTAAAGCAAAGCGGTGATCATCCCCAACCCGGCTGAACGGCTGCCTTCGGTTGTGGTCTATGCATCCTTGGAACCACCTTAGTGCATTGCACTAAATCAGTGCAAAAAGTAGCGTTCCCTGAATCAGCCGCTGTTCCTCCAAAAGGCTATTCAGAAGCCGTTCAGGCATTACCAATCACACTAAGCGGCTGATTTAACTTTTTTTACTGGATAATATCCACGTTTGGAACCCCCTGACCCCGCTGGAAACCTCAACACTGGATATTGTCCAAAAATTAAGAACTGGTTTGTTAATTGCATTGCTTTCTTCAGAACGTCCACAGGGGAATTTGAACCGGGAGCCGCTGTGCTTCCGCGATTCCAGAGAGAGGTGATGATCATGAAAATTTTCAACCGCTACCTGTCGCGCTACGAAGAGAGCCGCGAAGAGGTGTTAACCCTCCAGGAATATCTGGAACTGTGCAAGACTGACCCGACCGCCTATGCCAGCGCCCCGGAGCGGTTGCTGAAAGCCATTGGCGAGCCGCAAATGGTCGATACCCGCAACGACCAGCGTTTATCACGGATTTTCCAGAACAAGGTCCTCAAGATCTATCCCGCTTTCGAGGAATTCTACGGGATGGAGGATGCCATCGAGCAAATTGTTTCCTACCTCCGCCATGCGGCGCAGGGCCTGGAGGAAAAGAAGCAGATCCTCTATCTGCTCGGCCCGGTGGGCGGCGGAAAGTCGTCGCTGGCCGAACGGCTGAAGCAGTTGATGGAACGGGTGTCGTTTTACGCCATCAAGGATTCGCCGGTGTTCGAATCACCGCTGGGGCTGTTCAATCCCGACGAGGACGGCCCGATCCTGGAAGAGGATTACGGCATCCCCAACCGTTACCTGCGCTACATCATGTCGCCGTGGGCGGCCAAGCGTTTGCAGGAATATAACGGCGATATCACCAAGTTCAAGGTGGTCAAGCTGCGGCCCTCGGTTCTGAATCAAATCGCCGTGGCCAAGACTGAACCGGGCGATGAGAATAATCAGGATATTTCTTCGCTGGTCGGCAAGGTGGACATCCGCAAGCTGGAGCATTTCGCCCAAAACGATCCGGACGCCTACAGCTTCTCTGGTGCGCTGTGCCGCGCCAATCGTGGGCTGATGGAATTCGTCGAAATGTTCAAAGCGCCGATCAAGGTGCTGCATCCGTTGCTGACCGCAACCCAGGAAGGCAATTACAACAGCACCGAGGGGCTGTCGGCCATTCCGTTTGAAGGCATCATTTTGGCCCACTCCAACGAGTCGGAATGGCAGTCGTTCAAGGGCAACAAGAATAACGAAGCGTTCCTCGACCGGGTGTACATCGTCAAGGTGCCTTACTGCCTGCGGGTTTCGGATGAGGTCAAGATTTACCAGAAATTGCTCACGCACAGCTCGCTGTCTGAAGCGCCCTGCGCCCCCGGCACCCTGGAAATGCTGGCGCGGTTCTCGGTACTGACCCGGATCAAGGAGCCGGAAAATTCCAGCCTGTTCTCTAAGATGCGGGTCTATGACGGCGAAAACCTCAAGGACACTGATCCCAAGGCCAAGTCGATGCAGGAATACCGCGACTATGCCGGAGTGGACGAGGGCATGACCGGCATTTCCACCCGGTTCGCCTTCAAGATTTTGTCGCAGGTGTTCAACTTCGACCATGCCGAAGTCGCCGCCAACCCGGTGCATTTGCTCTATGTGCTGGAGCGGCAGATCGAACGCGAACAGTTCGCCGCGGAGGTCGAAGAGAAATATCTGTCTTATCTGAAGGGCTACCTGGCGCCGCGCTACGCCGAATTCATCGGTAAGGAACTGCAACAGGCTTATCTGGAGTCCTATTCGGAGTATGGGCAGAATATCTTCGACCGCTACGTGACCTACGCCGATTTCTGGATTCAGGATCAGGAATACCGCGATCCCGACACCGGCGAATCGTTTGACCGAGGAGCGCTCAATACGGAGCTGGAAAAGATCGAGAAACCGGCCGGAATCAGCAATCCGAAGGATTTCCGCAACGAAATCGTCAACTTCGTACTGCGAGCCAAGGCCAAGAATTCCGGCAAGAACCCGGTCTGGACCAGCTACGAGAAGCTGCGGGCGGTGATCGAGAAGAAGATGTTCTCCACCACCGAAGACCTGCTGCCGGTGATCAGCTTCAACACCAAGGCTAGCGCCGACGAGCAGAAGAAACATGCCCAGTTTGTGGACCGGATGGTCGACAAGGGCTATACCGCCAAGCAGGTGCGGCTGTTGTCTGATTGGTACCTGCGGGTTCGCAAGGCATCCTGATTAGGGAGACCGCTGATGGCCACGTTTATCGACCGCCGGCTGGATGGCAAGAACAAAAGTTCAGTCAACCGCCAGCGTTTTATCCGGCGCTTCAAGGGCCAGATCAAAAAAGCCGTGGCCGAGGCCATGAATGGCCGCAGCATCACCGATATCGACAACGGCGAGAAGGTCAACATCCCGGCCCGCGACCTGTCCGAACCGGTGTTCGGCCACGGTCCCGGCGGCCGCCGTGAGGCGATTCATCCCGGCAACCGGGAATTCACGACGGGCGACCGGATGGCTCGGCCCCAGGGTGGCGCGGGCGGCGGGGCCGGCGGCGGTCAGGCCAGTAATACCGGCGAAGGCGAAGATGATTTCGTCTTCGAGCTGTCCCGTGAAGAATTCCTGGAACTGTTCTTCGAGGACCTGGAACTGCCCAACCTGGTGCGGACACAGTTAGCAAAAGCGACTGAATTCAAATCAGTGCGGGCCGGCTTCACCAGCGCCGGCAATCCGGCCAATATCGACGTGGTGCGTTCATTGCGCGGAGCCTTGGCGCGGCGGATGGCCATGGCGGCGCCCTACAGTCGCCGGTTGCGCGAAGCCGAGGAGGAATTACAGCGCCTGCTCGACGAGTTGCCCATCGATGAAATCCGCGCCCAGACGCTGGTTGCGGAAATCGAACATCTGCGGGCGCGGGTGCGGGCGGTGCCGTTTATCGACACCTTCGATCTGCGCTACGTTAATCGCGTCCAACAACCGCAGCCTACGACTCAAGCAGTGATGTTCTGCATCATGGACGTGTCCGGCTCGATGGATCGGGCGCGCAAGGATTTGGCCAAGCGCTTCTTCACCCTGCTCTACCTGTTCCTGCAGCGCAACTACGAAAAGATCGAGGTGGTGTTCATCCGCCACCACACGGTCGCCAAGGAAGTCGATGAACAGGAGTTCTTCTACTCGCGGGAAACCGGCGGCACGGTGGTATCCAGCGCCCTGGAACTGACCGCTGATGTCATGCGCGAACGCTACCCGGTGTCCAGTTGGAACCTGTACGTGGCCCAAGCCTCGGACGGCGACAACTGGCATCACGACTCGCCGGCCTGCCGGGATTTGCTTTTGCAACGGATCATGCCCTACGTCCGCTATTACGCTTATATCGAGATCACCCCGGATCGTCATCAGAGTCTGTGGGAGGCGTATGAGGAGGTGAAGGCCCAGCATCCGCATTTCGCCATGCGGCAGATCGACGGGCCAGCCGATATCTACCCGGTGTTCCGGGACCTGTTCAAGAGGCGCGTGTCATGAGCGAGTCAAAGTTGATTGCTGATTCGTCCGAATGGACGTTCCCGATGATCGAGCGTTACAACGAAGTCATCGGCCAGATCGCGGTCAACGAGTTCGGGCTGGATGTCTATCCGAACCAGATCGAGATCATCACCGCCGAACAGATGATGGACGCCTATTCCTCGGTGGGGATGCCGCTGGGCTACAAGCACTGGTCCTACGGCAAGCAGTTCGTGCTGACCGAGAAGAACTACCGGCGCGGGCAGATGGGGCTGGCCTATGAAATCGTGATCAACTCCGATCCGTGCATCGCCTACCTCATGGAAGAGAACACAGCGATGATGCAGGCGCTGGTCATCGCTCACGCCGCTTACGGTCACAATTCCTTTTTCAAGGGCAACTACCTGTTCCGCACCTGGACCAGCGCCGACGCGATCATCGACTACCTGCTGTTCGCCCGGAACTACGTCGCTGAATGCGAGGAACGGCATGGCGAGGAAGCGGTCGAGCTGTTCCTCGACTCCTGCCATGCGTTGATGAACTACGGGGTAGACCGCTACAAGCATCCCTCACCGCTGTCGCTCAGTGAAGAGAAACAGCGCCAGCGCGAACGGGAAGACTATCTGCAATCGCAGATCAACGATCTGTGGCGCACCGTGCCGATCAAGCCCCTTGAAGCCGCCGCCGAAGAGGCGCAGCGCTATCCCGCTGAACCGCAGGAAAACCTGTTGTATTTCATCGAGAAGAGCGCACCGCTGCTGGAACCCTGGCAGCGCGAACTGGTGCGGATCGTGCGCAAGATCGCCCAGTATTTCTATCCGCAGCGCCAGACTCAGGTGATGAATGAAGGCTGGGCTACGTTCATCCATTACACGCTGATGAACCGGCTGTATGACGAGGGCTATGTCAACGACGGTTTCATGATCGAGTTCCTGCAATCGCACACCAGCGTGGTGCATCAACTGCCGTTCGATCATCCCTACTATTCCGGGATTAACCCTTATGCGCTCGGTTTCGCCATGATGAGCGACATCCAGCGGATTTGTCGGGAACCCACAACGGAAGACCGTCACTGGTTCCCGGACATCGCCGGGCAGGACTGGATCAAGACGCTGGACTTCGCCATGCGCAACTTCAAGGATGAGAGTTTCATCGCCCAGTTTCTGTCGCCCAAACTGATGCGGGATTTCAAATTGTTCGCGGTGCTAGACGACGATTTGCAGGATGAACTGGAAGTGACCGCCATTCACGATGATCCGGGTTATCGGCGGCTGCGGCTGGCGCTGGCGGATCAGTACAATCTCGGCAGCCGGGAGCCGAATATTCAGGTGTGGAACGTCGCCCACCGCAAGGATCGCTCGCTGACCCTGCGCCATACCCGCTACCATCGTCGCCCGTTGCATTCGGAAAGCACTCAGGAAGTCCTCAAGCATCTGCACCGATTGTGGGGCTTCACCGTGCGGATGGAAGCAGTCGATGAAGACGGTAAGGTGGAGTTAATGGGGGAATGCCCGGCGGGGAAATAGCCAGTAATCCCATGGAGCGTGACCGATGACGCAGATTACCTTGCAACTCCCGGAAACCACTTTTGCCCTGCTTCGTAAAGACCCGGACGAAATGGCTGGCGCCCTGCGCGAGGCGGCGGCGGTGAAATGGTATGAACTCGGGCTGATTTCCCAGGAGCGAGCAGCCGAGATCGCCGGCTTGTCACGTAGCGCATTTATTACTGCGCTGGCTCGCTTCCAAGTTTGCCCGCTACAGTACACCCCGGACGAAATGGCAAAGTGGAACTGGTCGGTGAATGCCCGGCGCGGGGGTAGTCACGAGTCATATCTCCATCGTGATGAACCGAGTGACCGGCAACTACGCCTGCCCTTTGCAACAGGAGTATTCGATGCAAACAATCCATGCGATTTATGAAAATGGGCTGTTTCGTCCAACGGATACGGTGGAATTACCCGATCCGTGTGAAGTCGAGTTGAACATTCAATCCCGGCATCCGACCGCTATTCGGCAAACCACCCTGGCCCGGTTAGCGGAGATTGGGCGTTCCTTTCCCGCCAACCCGGCGCTCCCGGAAGACTTGGCGGCGCAACACGACCACTATCTCTATGGCCTGCCCAAACAGCCATGATCTTCGTCGATACCAGTTTCCTTTTGGCCGTATTGAATCCCCGTGATGCGCTGCATTCACGCGCCCAAGCATGGGCCGAGACGATTACGGAACCGTTGCTGATTACGGAATATGTCGTCTGGGAATTGGTCAACGGTTTGTCGATGCCGGTTGATCGCCCAAAAGCGTATTCGGCTGTTCAGGAAATTCAAACAGCCCCGGAATGGGAATGGATTTCGGCCTCTTCGTCACTTTTCGAAGCCGGGATGCGCTTACACCGTGAGCGTGGTGACAAGGAATGGTCTTTGACCGATTGCATCTCTTTTCTCGTCATGCAGCAACGCCATCTCCGCCGAGCATTGACTTATGATCATCACTTTGAGCAGGCCAGCTACGAAGCATTGCTGAGACGCGATCCATAGTGATAGCTGTTTTGTCCAACGGATCCAGTGGAATTACCAGATCCGTGTGAAGTTGAGCTAAACATTCAATCGCAGCGTCCGACCGCTGTTCGGCGAACCGCACTGGCCCGCCTGGCGGAGATTGGGCATATGCATGAGTCTCCCCTAAAGACTGCCCGAAGTATTGATATAGAAAACTAAAGGATTTCTCCATCATCAATAGTAATGGGCATGATACTACCCCAATCGTCAAGGTGCCCAGTAAATTTCACATAACCGCCCTGCCGCAATTGTAGTGCTTTATCACGCTGTGACTTTTTAAGCCGAATTAGCACATCCGAAGCAAGTGTATTCCTGTTCATCTTTACCTGCAAAGTCAAGCCTGTAAAGCCATCAGAAATCTCACTGACAGTTCCTGACCATACAACTTTTTTTCCCTCAAATCGCTTCCATGCTTCTCTTTTCTGGAGATCAGTAGATTCATTCCTTATGTTGTAGATTTGATCAATTTCGCTCCAAGAAATTGGATTTTGTTCTTCCACTTGAGGATTGGGTTGGGATGAAGTAGTTGAAGCATTTTGCGAATTTTATGAACTACTTTGCGTTGATACTTCACCTCTTTGCTTCTTATCACTTGTACCTGAAATTATTAATAAGACTGCAAAGCATCCAGTCACTATCCACTTCGTTTTATCTGAAAATTGGCTACTTTTCCATATTCCATATAAGCCCACAGGAAAAAAGAAAATTAACCATAAAATAACTGCTGACCTATTTTCATACCAGTAATGAAGTTTTCTGGACTCTTTCTCAGTCATAACATTGTTCCTTTTTAATTTAAGGAGCGGGCTTAAGAGATGAGCAAATCTTTATTTTGGTCATCTCTTTTTGTTATTTTCTCAGGACTCATCAATTTTGACGAGAACTTTCTCCCCGCCATAACGTATGATTAGGGCATATATCAAGTTGCCAATGCCTAATGTAAACCACCCTGTAAGTAGCGCCCACAAAACATGTCCTCCGACTGTTCCCCAAGATACCTTCCTAACTAACGCGCTTCTCTCACCTTGTTCAAGAATCTCATAGCCTTGAGTTACATAGTCGTCAATCAAATTATCCATTTCTTTCTTTGACATGACTTTTCTGAGTCTTGGAGCCGCCATTTTTATCTTTCTCCGCCCTACAACCTAGTCACTAGGCTCCACTAAGCAGGGTAATTCAGTGAGCCTAACGAAAAGTGGTGACGAGAACCCACCGAATAAGGAGTAAAAAGCGCCTGTAGGTAAAATTATGCTAAACTCAACCATCTAGTAACCACACAGTCAGACTGTGGGTATCCACAATATAGGGTGTTGCAATGGCGTCTGTCATGAATGTGAGCGACAAGATTCGTTTTATGCGCCGGCTCAAAGGTTGGTCTCAAGAGGAGATGGCCGAGAAGCTGGAGATGTCGCCAAATGGTTACGCCAACATCGAGCGAGGGGAGACGGATGTACAGATTTCCCGACTGGAACAGATCGCGAAGATTTTTGGCATGGACCTTACGGAACTGATGAGTTTCGGTGAAAGGAATATTCTGTATTTTTTTGGAGACAATAATCAGCATGTGCTGCAAGCCCTGAATGCGTCACCGGAGACCTTGATGATAGAGTTGCAGAAGTGCCAAGCTTTGCTGCAACAGAAAGATAAGGAAATTCAATATCTAAAAGAAATTATCGATCTGCTGAAAAAAACCGGCGCATCTTCTTAAGAATGGCTGTATCCAGCCGACCACGAATCAATGCTCATCAGGCATCCGTTGCCGCCGGGTCAATCACCCGATCCACTCGGATTGACAAACACGGTTACGAGCTTAACCGTTTCTGTTTGGCAATCATCGGGAGACCGTGAAGCAACTGCTGAAGCAGGCCGACATCGCGATGTATCAGGCCAAGGCGGCGGGCCGCAATACGCTGCGCTTTTTCGATCCGCAGAGATAGACGACGCCCAAAATCACCGATAGCGTTGCCCTAGGCTAACATTGTATCGCCCTTTCCCGGCCAGACCGGGCGTCGTCTCCGGGCGATTCCCAGTCCGATCAGTTATTATTAAATCTGTTCAACCCAACCTGCATAGGAGATTCCCATGGATTTAATTGGCTTTTTGTTGATTGGCCTGATCGCTGGCTGGATTGCCACGAACTTCATGCGCGGCAGCGGCATGGGGCTGGTGGGTAATCTGATTATTGGCGTGATTGGCGCTTTTGTGGGCGGATTTCTGTTCCGGCTGATGGGCTTCGCAGCGATGGGACTGATCGGCCATCTGATCACCGCCACGGTGGGCGCGATCGTGCTGCTGTACGCCGTTCAGGTGCTCAAGAAGGCGTAGAACGTCCAGGCTGTTCCATTCCGTCTATCGCTTATCGTCTCGGAGTTTCATTCACCCATGGATGCGTTTTGGCTTGCACTGGCCTTTCTGTTGGGCCTGTTCTCTCGCCACCTCGGCCTGCCGGCGCTGGTCGGTTATCTGGCTGCCGGCTTTGTTCTGAATGCGCTGGGCCAACACGGCAGCGCGCTGCTCGATCATATCGCCCATGCCGGCGTGTTGCTGCTGTTATTCAGTGTCGGGCTGAAACTGCGGATCAAGAGTCTGGCGCGGCCCGAAGTGTGGGGCGGCGGACTGTTGCATCTGGCGATCAGCGGCGGGTTACTCGGCCTGGGTTTCCTGGCCGTCGTGACCCTGCCGGTCTGGCAGGCGCTGGTGCTGGCGACGACTCTGGGTTTTTCCAGCACGGTGCTGGCTGCCAAGGCGCTGGAGGAAAAAGCGGAACTGCGCGCCTTTCATGGCCGGCTGGCGATTGGCATTCTGATTATTCAGGATTTGGCGGCGCTGGCGCTGATGGCTTTCGCCGGCGCGGCGGCCCCGTCGCCATGGGCGCTGCTGGTATTAGGTCTGCCGTTGCTGCGCCCGCTGGTGACCCGGTTGCTGGATTGGAGCGGTCACGATGAACTGTTGACGCTCTATGGACTGGCGCTGGCGCTGGTGGTCGGCGGACTGGGTTTTGAACATCTCGGCCTCAGTTCGGAACTGGGCGCGCTGTTGCTGGGGGTGTTGCTGGTCGGCCACCCGAAAGCCATGGAACTGTCCCGCGCCGTGTGGTCGCTCAAGGAAGTGCTGCTAGTCGGTTTTTTCCTGCAAATCGGCCTGATGGGCTGGCCAAGCCTGGCAACTTTGGGAGGGGCAGTGCTGTTGGCGCTATTACTGCCACTCAAGGCCGCGCTGTTTTTCTTCATCCTGATCCGTTTCCGCTTGCGGGCGCGCACCGCTTTTCTGGCTGCACTGGCACTAACCAGCTACAGCGAATTTACCCTGATCGTGGTGCAATTCATGGTCAATAACGGTCAACTGGATGCGAACTGGCTGGTGCTGTTAGCCATTACCGTCGCGTTGTCCTTCGTCATCGCTGCGCCGATTAACCGCTTTGCCCATGTCCTGTACGAGCGGTTCGAGGATCGACTGACGCCCTTCGAGCTTCCCGACCATCATCCCGACGAGCAACCGGTGTCGCTGGGCAGCACCCAGATTCTGATTATCGGCATGGGCCATGCCGGAACCTCGGCCTATGACTTCCTCAAAAAGCGCCAGAACGTCCCGGAACATCCGCACAAGGTATTGATGGTGTCGGGCATCGACTCGGACTTGACCAAGATCGAGCGGCATGTGCATGAGGGGCGGCGCGTGGTGTACGCCGACGCGGAAGACCCCGGTTTCTGGCACCGCGTGCGGCTGGACGGCATTAAGGCGGTGTTGCTGGCGATGCCGGACCCGGAAGCCAAGCACATCGCCAGCCGGCAGTTGCGGCGACGCGGCTTTGCCGGGTTGATTGGAGCCGTCAGCAACTATCCTGAGGAAGAACAGTCGCTCAAGGCGGCGGGCGCGAATATGACGTTTCTCGCTTTCAATGAGGTGGGCGTTGGCCTGGCTGAACACGTTTGGGAAGCTTTGCAGAAGCGGGTTGAGTCGAACAATGCCGCGATCTGACACCTCCAGGCGCGGACGTGGTCTATGCGTTGGCTATCCCGCTACTTTGAGGAACCGCTATGAATCACAAGATTGCTAAAACCGACGCCGAATGGCGTGCGCAACTGACCCCGGATCAGTATCGTATCTGCCGCCAGAAGGGGACTGAACCCGCGTTTACCGGCGCGTATTACGACTGCCACGATCCCGGCGTTTATCGCTGCGCCTGCTGCGGTGCGCCGCTGTTCGATGCGGAAACCAAGTTCGATTCCGGCAGCGGCTGGCCCAGTTTCTGGCAACCGGCAGCCGCCGAGAATGTCGCCACCGCCGATGACCAAAGCCTGTTCATGCGCCGCACTGAAGTCCTGTGCGCGGATTGCGGGGCGCATCTGGGCCATGTGTTCGACGATGGCCCGCAACCGACTGGACTGCGCTATTGCATCAACTCGGCGGCGCTGAAGTTGATTAAATGAAATGAGGTGAAAATGAATGTCATTGCCTATTCGAACGCTTTCGGCCATTTTGCGGAGATGATCGAAAAGGTGTGTGATGACCATGCCCCGGTCGTGATTATCCGCGATTTTTCAGACCATAAGCAGTTCTACCGCACCGGGGATTTAGGCCGAATTCATCGAAACCCGCTATCTGCCGGTGTTCGACAACCGCGATTTACGCTGGAGCAACGAACTGATGGTGAAAACGGTGTTTCTGGTGACGCTCTTCTCGCCAGTTTTTGCGCCGTCATCATCATGATCGACTCTCCAGAGTGATGCCGGGTCGGCGCCCGTTGCTCAAGTCGCTGTTGCACTTCTTCGCGGCTGTCGCCAGCATCCCTAGTACGCTGCAAAAAACGCCTGCACCCGTTCCAACTGGCGGGTCCGGGGCATCGGCGGTAGACTGTCCAAGAAGATTTGCCCGTAGGATTTGCTCAGCAACCGGGGATCGCCCAGCACCAGCACGCCCCGGTCGCTGACATCGCGGATCAGCCGGCCCACGCCCTGTTTCAGCGTGATGACCGCCTGGGGCAGTTGATAGGTCATGAACGGATTCTCGCCGCGCTGGCGCAATGACTCAATGCGCGCCTGCAACACCGGATCGTTCGGCGCAGCAAAAGGCAGCCGATCAATCACGACGCAGGACAGCGCCTCGCCGCGCACATCCACCCCTTCCCAAAAACTCGCGGTTCCCAGCAACACCGCGTTGCCCAAGTCCCGAAATCGTTTCAGCAACGCCGCTTTCGGTAACGCGCCCTGCGCTAGCAGCGGATAGGGCAAACGCCCCGCCAACCAAGCCTCCGCTTCCCGCAGTGCCCGGTAACTGGTGAACAGCAAAAACGCCCGCCCCTGACTGGCGTCCAGCACGGGCAAGATCGCCTCCAGCAGCGCCGTCGTGTAATGCGGCGCACTGGGATCAGGCAATTCCGGCGGGTGATAGAGCAACGTGTTGCGGGCGAAATCGAACGGGCTGTCCAGGCGTAGCGCCGCGTAATCAGTCAAACCCAGCCGCGTTGCAAAATGGTTGAAACTTGGCCCCACCGCCAGCGTAGCAGAAGTAAAAATCCACGCGCCCGGTTGCGCCGCCATTCGTCCCTGAAAGGTCGGCGCCACATCCAGTGGGGTTGAAGTGAGAATGAAACCGCGCCCCCGAGTCTCAAACCAGCGCACCTGTTCCGGAAAGTCAGGCACCTCCGCCAGCAGATTCCAGCGTTGCACAAAATCTTCACAGCGCCGGCAGCAACTCTCCAAACCCTTGCCGCGCTGGGCCGCCTCCTGCAACGCTTTCTGCAAGGCGTTCAGCGTCAAAGCCAGGTTCGCTACAACATTCAGCACCGATGGCTGCTCAGCGACCTCCCGCCACTGAGCGCGACGATCAGCCAGTCCCAGCGCCTCGCGCACGACCGCCGCTGCCGTATCCAGCGCCGCCGCCCGATCGCGCAAATCCGGGAAATCAGGCGCATCCCGGGCCTGTTCCACCATCGTATCCCGCGCCAGGTCGAGCAGTTGCCAACTGCTCAGCGACTTCCCAAAAAAGAAGCCGGCAATTTCCGGCAAGAGATGCGCCTCGTCGAGAATGATCGCCTCAGCGCCGGGCAACAGTTCAGCAAAGCCAGTTTCCCGAATCGCCATATCGGCGAAAAACAGATGATGGTTAATGACCAGCAGTTCGGCTTCCTGCGCTTCGCGCCGCGCCTTGGCGAAAAAGCAGTCCGCGAAATCCGGGCAGTCGGAACCCAGGCAGTTATCCACGGTCGAGGTCACCTGCGGCCAGATCGAGGAGTTCTCCGGCACGTCAGCGACTTCGGCAATATCGCCGTGACGGGTGCGTTTCGCCCAAGTCCGAATGCGCCGCAATTCGGCCACCTGATCAAGGGAAGTCAGACGCCCTTCCTGAGTAGTCAGGCGCAAACGGTACGGGCAAAGATAGTTGCTGCGTCCTTTCAACAAAGCGATTTTCACCGGGTTTTTCAGCGCTTGGCGCACCACCGGCAAATCGCGGTGGTAGAGCTGATCCTGCAAATGCCGGGTGCCGGTGGAAATGATGACCCGCGCCCCGGACTGTAGCGCGGGAATCAGGTAGGCGTAGGTTTTGCCGGTGCCGGTCCCGGCCTCGACAATCAACGTCCCGCCTTCCTGGAGAATGGCGTCGACCGCTGCCGCCATTTGTTGTTGCTGAAGGCGCGGCGCAAAGCCCGGTTGCTTCGCCAGCGGGCCTTGAGGTCCCAGCAGATCAGCAACGTCCATGACGGTGTTCCAGTCGAGGTCAGCGCGACAGCAAAGAGGCTTGCGCCTCGGCTTCTTCCGCACCAGCGGTATTACCGCCGGCCTTGCGGGCGACAGAGATCAGTTTCCAGTTGCGGGATTGCAAGGACCGGTTGCCGTTGGCCAGATTGTTGGATTTGCTGGCCAGCGATTCCGCTTGCTGATATTGACCCTGATGCAGGCGGATTTGCGCCAGATCGTGCCAGATGCCCGCGTTGCGCGGTTCGATCCGCAGCGCTCGTTCCAAGGCCGCGCCGGCCTTGTCCAGTTGCCCGCCCTTAACGTATTTGTCGGCGCTGTCGAGCAGCGCCACCACCGCCTGATTACCCTCGCGGGTGATTTCCGCCGGCGGCAGTTCGGCTGGACGGGGGGGAGGAGGAGCTGGACGCGGCGCGGCCGGCACCTCGGGCGCGGCCGGTGGAGCGGGTTCCGTTACGACGGGTGGCGCCAAAGCCACAGCCTCTTTTGTCGGCTCGGGGACAGCGGGACGCGGTGGCCTCGGCGCGACTGATTGCTGTTTAGGCGGTAAACTCGGCGCAGGCGCGGCTGGAGCAGACGGAGCGGTCGGCTGCGGGTAGGCCGCGCCTGGCGGATAGGCCGGCGGCTGATAAGCACCGCCCGCTGCCGGGGGATAGGCCGACGTCGCTGGCGCAGAACCCGCTCCATTAGAATAGGCCGGCGCAGGGTATGGAGCCGCTGGCGCAGCCGGATACCGTTCAGCAGGATAGGGTGTCCCCGGATAGGCGGAAGAATATTCGCGCGGCGTCAACGGATCTTCGCGTGGCAACTGTCCCACTTCTATCTGAGGAGATGGATAGGGCTGCTGGGATGGCGGCGCTGGATAAGCCGACGGTTGCCGGATACTGCGATCAACCACCGGCGCTTTAGCTGCTGGCTTGGCGGCCTTGCTGGGCGGCGGTGAAAAAGGCGATGTCGCGCAACCTGCAATTCCCAATGTCAGCATCAACAGACCCGCACTGGGCTTTAAAAATCGGTTCATGGCTTTCTCCCGGGTTCGGCGACTTTGAATAGACGCCGCCAAACCCCAATGTAATTGGTGATTAGATTGAACTTTAACCTATTCGCCGCTACGGTTGCCATGCGCAATCCGCCAAATCCCAGTGGCTATCCACTTCTTACTCCATTAATTGCCGGAAAAAATCACTCATTCCATTGGGTCCGCTGGCGTTGTCAGGAGAAGCGCTCGACGGTTTTGCGGGGCGGCGGTCGGCGGAAGAACCACTGCCACAGGATGCCGATCTTTGCGGTCCGGAGCCGATCAGGAAGGGCACGGGCTGGCCGCGCCCGCAACCGGCCCCCAGCCGTAATCCGCTGCGGGGATCGACCCGGATTTCCTCGATATCGGCGGGCGGCGGCGTATCCAACGGCTCGAGAGACAAACCCGCCATTAAATCGATCCAGACCGGCAGTGCGCCGCTGGAGCCGCTGAATCCGGTCGGTTTATTGTCATCACGTCCCAGCCAGACCACCGCCAGTCGGTTGCCGCTGAATCCGGCAAACCAACTGTCGCGATAATCATCGGTCGTGCCGGTTTTACCCGCCAACTTCAGATCGGGCGACAGCCTGCTCTTCACTGCGCTGGCGGTCCCGGCTTTCACGACCTGCTGCATGGCGTGGGTGATCAAATAGGCCGGACCGGATTCGACCGCCTTCTCCACATCCAGACTGTAGTGCTGCAACGATTGACCGCTAGAGTCAGTGACTTCCCGAATGGCGCGCAATGGAATATGGAAACCGCCGCTGGCGATGCTCGCGTAGACCTGGGCGATTTCGAAGGGCGATGCTTCAAACGCGCCCAGCAGCAAGGAGGGATAGGGCTTCAAATCGCGTTGAAATCCCAGCCGCCGCAGCATTTCAACGACGTTGATCACGTCCATGTCCAGCCCGACCCGCACCGCCGGAATGTTGTAGGAACGGGCCAGCGCATCGCGTAAGGGCACCCGGCCGTGATAGCGGTGATCATAATTGGCCGGGGTCCAGCGTTGGCCGCTGGCGGTATACACCAGTGGACTGTCATTCAGCAAGGTCACCAGTGTATAGCGCTCGGGCTGTTCCAGGGCCGTCAGATAGACAATCGGTTTGATCAGCGAACCGGCCAGCCGCTTGGCGTCCAGCGCCCGGTTAAAGCCAAGGGCCTTCGGTTCGCGGTCCCCGACGATGGCCAGCACCTCGCCGCTCTGCGTGTCGGTGACCACCGCCGCACCCTGTAAGGGTCGCGCCCGGCGCTGACTTTTTTCCAGTTCTGGCAACTGGCTGGCGATAGTGTTTTCCACGACTGCCTGGGTGCGGGGATCGAGCGTAGTGAACACGCGCAGACCTTCCGACAGCAGATCGTCCGCTTTGTAGTATTGCCGTAATTGGCGTTGCACCAGTTCCAGAAAGGCCGGATAGGCGGTGATGCCGCTGGCGGTTTTCGGCGTCACGTCTAGCGCCATCTCATTAGCAATCGTAGCGTCTTCAGTGCTGATTAAGTTCTGTTCCGCCATGATCTCCAACACCAGAGTACGGCGTTCTTTAGCCTGCTCCGGGTGTTTGCGCGGGTCATACAGCGAGGGACCCTTGATCATGCCCACCAGCAGGGCGATCTGATGCAGATCCAGTTCTTCCAGCGGTTCGCCGAAATAGAACTGGCTGGCCAGACCAAATCCATGAATCGCCCGACTGCCGTCTTGGCCGAGATAGATGGCGTTACTGTACGCCTCCAGAATTTCATTCTTGCCGTAGCGTGCGTCGATCAGAATCGCCATCAGTACTTCGTTGATCTTGCGCTTCAGCGTTCGCTCATTGCTGAGAAACAGGTTCTTGACCAACTGCTGGGTCAAGGTGCTGCCGCCCTGCACGGTCCGTCCGGCGCGCAAATTGGCGACCAGCGCCCGGAAAATGCCTTTGGGATTGATGCCGGCATGTTCAAAGAACGACCGATCCTCGACTGCCAGTAAGGTATCAACCAGCGCTGGCGGTAAATCTTCGCCCTTGAGCAGGATGCGATCTTCGTAGTGAGAGGGATAGATGCCGGCGATTTCCGGCGGATCCAGCCGCAACAGGCCCGGCTTTTCCTGGCCGTCCAGACTAGTGATTTCCACCAGAATGTTGCCGGCGAAGGTCAACCGAACTCTGCGGGTCGGTTCAGCGCCGTCCCAAAAGGTGAAGTCGCGGGTCGCCACCTCGAAGACTTCGCCATTACGCGCATAACTGCCGGCTTTGGTCGGCGACTCCCCACCATTGGGCGGCGGCGCGCAGATTTTTGGTTTCGGCGGCGCTTTGCGCTTGATGCGGCGCTTGTTGTTGTCCGAGGGCGGCGGGGGCGGCTCCTCGGGGCAGTTGACATCGTGGTAACGCAGTAGTTTGAGTTCCTCAGCGAAGGCGGCGGCGCTCAGCGACATGCTTTCAAACAATTCCAGCGGTCGCGCATAGACTTTGGCCGGCATCGCCCAGCGCTTCTGATCGAATTCGGCACGGATCACCGCATCCAGGTACAACATGTAGACGCCGAGACCGAGCGCGCCTAGCAGCGCCCCACCCAGCAGCAAGGAAACAATCAGAGACAACAGCGAGCGCACCATGCTCAGCGGCCACGGTGCAGATTTATGCGCCCATCGACTTTTCGCCATATCAGTTCCCGTCCGGACCTGCAGCAGGGTCAATCCGCTGGGCAAGCGCCGGTCATTCTGTCTTATCCTACGGTTTGAATTTTTACAATCAGGTTTTGGAGGCGGTCCGTGCCCTTCCCCGATGAACCCTTTGATCAGTCCGCGTTGATCGCCGCACTACGGCAACCGGCTTGCTATCCGCATCCGGTCGCGACTGTCGAGCATCTGCAAACGCATATTTCACACGTTTTGCTGGCCGGCGACTATGCCTACAAAATTAAAAAACCCGTGAATCTGGGGTTTCTGGATTTTACCAGTCTGGCGCGTCGTCACTACTATTGCGAGCAGGAATTGCGCCTGAACAGACGGTTAGCGCCGGATCTTTACCTCGATTGCCTCCCGATTGGCGGCAGTCCGGTTCAGCCGGTTCTGGGCAGCGAGCCGGCGATCGAGTATGCCGTGCGGATGCATCGCTTTTCCCAAGAAGCGTTGCTGGACCAGGTGCTGGCCGCTGGCCGGCTGGAATCCCGCCATATCGAGGCGCTGGCCCGTCAGTTGGCGGATTTTCAGCGCACAATTTCAGCAGCCGATCCGGCGGCCCCGTTCGGGGAACCGGAACAGGTTCGCCAACCGATGCTCGATGATTTTACCTGTACCCGCCCCCGGTTGAGCGATCCTGCCGATCTGGCCATCCTGGCTGAAGTAGAGCGCTGGACGTTGGAGGCTTCCGAAAGGCTGCGGCCCCGGTTGCTGGAGCGCAAGGCGAGCGGCTGGATCCGCGAAGGTCATGGCGACCTGCATCTGGGCAACATGATTCTGACCGACGACGGCCAGATTACCATTTTTGATTGCATCGAATTTAACGACGCGCTCCGCTGGATCGACGTAGTGAATGATCTGGCTTTTCTAACCATGGACCTGCATTCACGCGGCGCTGAGCGCTTTGCCCGGCGGTTGCTGAATACCTGGCTGGAATTCAGCGGCGATTTTGCCGGGATGGCGCTGCTGACCTACTACCAGGTGTATCGGGCGATGGTGCGCGCCAAGGTCAACGCGATTCAGGCCGGTCAGGCGGAAATTGCCGTTGCTGACCGCACCGCCGCCGGTGAGCGTTGCCGGGACTATTTGCGCCTGGCGCTGGCGCTGACTCAGGAACCTGCGCCGTTTCTATTGATCACCCACGGAGTTTCCGGTTCCGGCAAATCGCGCCGGACGGGTCAATTACTGGAAGTCTTGCCCGGTGCGCTGCGCATCCGCGCCGATGTCGAACGCAAGCGGCTGTTTGGCCTCGGCCCGCTGGACGATAGCCGCTCCAGTCTCGGTCAGGGGTTGTACACCGCCGAGGCCAGCGCCCGCACTTATCAGCGCCTGTTGGCATTGGCCGACCAGTTGCTGGCAGCAGGCCATTCGGTGCTGGTGGACGCCACCTTTATGAAACGCACTCATCGGGAACCATTCCGGGAACTGGCGGCCCGACAGGGCGTACCGTTCATTCTGCTGGAATGCGGGGCGGATGCGGACACCTTGCGCGAACGGGTGGCGGCGCGGCGGGAGCGCGGCAATGATGCCGCTGAGGCCGATGTGGCGGTGCTGGAGCGACAATTGCGGTATGTCGAACCACCGGCACCGGATGAGCAGCCGCTGAAAACCGACGGCGACGAGGATGTGGAATCGTTGCGGGCGGCGATTCTGGCTACCCCTCCCGTTTGAACCGATACAACTCCCGGGTTTTCAGCGCCCGCCCATTGAGTTGCTCGGCCAGCGCCGCCCGGGTCAGCCGTTTGACCTCTTTCAACACGGCGGGATCGGTCAGCATCCCTTCGCGTAAGGCCAACAACCCCCGACCGGAAATGGGTACGCCGATCGGCGACGCTTCGGCGGCCAGCGGTCCCCGATCCAGTACATAACGGTAATGCGCTTCGGCCACGATGGGTTGACCACTATCCACAGCCCGGTCGAGGCTCAGCCCGTAGCCCAACTCTTCCAGTAACCGCTTTTCAAATCGCCGCAGGGGCGGCTCTTCGTCCGGCGCCATCGCCAGTTCCGCCAGCAGCGTTTCGTAGGCGGTCAACAAGTCCGGCTGGACATCCCGGCGCGGCAGCAACCGCACCAGTAACTCGTTGACGTAGAGTCCAGCCAACGCCCGGTTCTGCAATAGCGGAAAGGGACGCCCGGCCTCTTCGCCGCCATTCAGCGTCGCCAAATCGCCATCGCCGCTCCAGGACAACAACAAGGGCGTGAACGGTTGCAACACGCCTTTTAATCGGGATCGGGAAGATGCAGCGCCGTGCGCAACGAGTCCCAACCGACCATACTCACGGCTGAAGGCTTCCAGCAACAGGCTGCTGTCACGATACGGGCGGCGATGCAGGATAAAAGCGGGTTGCTGCAGGATGCGCATTAGACAACGTCTTCATTGGCTCCCGACGTCCCCCCACCGGGGTGAGGATTTTGTACGCTGAGGCCCGGATCGGTATAGCCCAAGCTTTGCAAGGCCCGTTCGTCATCGGACCAGCCTTCGCGCACCTTGACCCAGGTTTCCAGGTAAACCTTGCGATCAAGCATCCGTTCCAGGTCTTGCCGAGCCTGGCGTCCCACTTCCCGCAAGGTCGCGCCCTTCTCACCGATGACGATGCCTTTCTGGCTAGCGCGTTCGACCCAGATGAGGGCGTGAATGCGCACCAACGGACCTTCCTCGACAAAGCGTTCAATTTCCACGGTCAAGGCATAGGGCAATTCTTCGCGCAGCAGGCGGGTCAGCTTCTCGCGGATCAATTCAGCCGCCAGGAAGCGTTCGCTGGAAGTCGTGATCTGATCTTCCGGGAACAGGAATCCCTGTTCAGGCAGCAGGCGAGTGATCACCTGTTCCAGCGCCGCCACGTTATCGCCATTAATGGCCGCCAGCGGCACGACTTCGATAAATTGACGCTTGACCGCCATTTCCTGCAGGAAAGGCAACAAGCGTTGCTTGTCGGCAATGCGATCCACCTTGTTGACCGCCAGCACCACCGGCCCGGCAAACTCGGTCAGCCGTTGCAACACATCTTCGTCTTCGTCCGTCCAGCGCAAGGCCTCGACGAGAAAGACCACCACGTCCACATAACCAAGCACACTGGCCGCTGATCGGTTCAGATAACGATTCATGGCTCGCCGACCGGGGCGATGCAGGCCGGGGGTGTCCACATAGACGATTTGCGCCTCGGGCAAGGTCTGAATACCTAAAATGACATGGCGGGTCGTCTGCGGCTTGGAAGCGGTAATACTGATTTTTTGGCCGATCAGCCGGTTCAATAACGTGGACTTGCCGACGTTGGGTCGGCCCAGCAAGGCGGCGTAGCCGGCGCGTGTTGCAGTCATTAAGATTCTCCGCCGGCCAGTCAGGCTAAAGCCCGACCCGGATACCGGATTATTTTGTGGAACATCATGAGGGCGGGGAACCGTTACTGCATTTGTTCCAATAACAGACGGGCGGCTTCCTGCTCGGCCTTGCGGCGGCTGTTGCCAATGGCGACGGCACGTCGATCCACGACCACGCATTCCACGGTAAAACTTTGTGCGTGCGGCTCGCCGTGAATTTCCAGGACGTTGTAAACGGGCAGGGCTTGCTGGCGGGCTTGCAGATATTCCTGCAGACGGGTCTTGGGATCTTTCAATTCGCTGGCGCTGGGCAGGCGCGCCAGCCAATCCTGATAAAGTCGCAGCACCAACTCGCGACAGGCGTCGAAACCGCCATCCAGATAAACTGCGCCGATCACCGCTTCCAGCGCATCCGACAGGATGGATTCACGTCGATAGCCGCCACTCTTGAGTTCACCCGGCCCCATGCGCAACCAGTCGCCCAATTTTAACTCACGCGCCAGATCCGCCAAGGTTTCACCCTTGACCAGGCTGGCCCGCAACCGGCTTAGATCACCTTCACTGGCCTTCGGATAGTGCTGGAACAGGTACTCGGCGACGATCAAATTCAGCAAGGCATCGCCGAGAAATTCCAGCCGCTCATTATTGTGGGCTGAGGCGCTGCGATGGGTCAGCGCCTCCTCCAACCCTTCAGGCCGCTGAAATCGGTATCCCAGCGCAGCGCATAACCGGGCGTTCGGCGGATTGACCACGTTGCGTTCAATTCGATGTTAGCGGAATCGTCTCATTCACTTTCAGCACGACGTATAGCCCGTAAAACAGTTCCCGTTCATCGTCGTAAACCAGTTCCAGCACCCGGCCCCGGCTCTCAGCATCATTCCTGATCTTGAGATCGCGGGCATTGAGTTTATCGACATAGCCAATGTCGAAGCGCCTCTGGATGGCGTTGTGAATGTCCGTCGGACTCATCTGCGCCAGTTGCGGTTCTTTGCGGATACTCTCAATCGTCGATTTGATCGTGTAATACTGAATATACATCGGTACGACCTTCATCGCGATCAATGCAGCAAAGGCGATGACAATGAGCAGCAGCAACATACCGATTACGGTCATGCCACGTTGTTTGCTGTTCTGCGATGATATGATCTCCATCATTATTCTCTCCCCTATTCCCCTACTTGATGGTGTTGCCAATCCGGCCACAGTGGCCGTTGAAAGTAATACAATCCAGATTCATCCAGATGAAAAACGCCTTGCCAATCAGGTTCTCCTCCGGCAGTGGTCCCCACACTCGGCTGTCGCTGCTGTTATCGCGATTATCGCCCATCACGAAATACTGCCCTGCCGGCACCTGATATTCCCAGGCCACCTTGCCATCTGGCTCCCGGCGGAGTTGCAGGCCGGGCCACAGTCCCGCCAGCCCCCAGCGACCATCCGCTAACACCTGGATGCGATGGTTAACCTCATTGAGGCGCTCATCAAACTGCTGATAACCCGGATCGGCAGGATCATCGGGTAACGGGGTCAACGCCGCCGGCTGGCCGTTGATCAACAAGTGCTTGTCCCGATACTCCAGCCGGTCGCCCGGCAACCCGATGACGCGCTTGATATAAGCGACCGACGGCTCACGCGGATAGCGGAAGACCACAACATCGCCGCGCGCCGGCTGGCCATTCCCGATCAACTTGGTATTGAGCACCGGCAGGCGCAGACCATACGAAAATTTGTTGACCAAGATAAAATCGCCATTGAGCAGGGTCGGCAACATGGACTCCGAGGGAATGCGGAACGGCTCGACCACGAACGAGCGCAATACCAGCACCGCCAGAATCACCGGGAAGAACGATTTTGACAGGTCGACGTACCACGGCAACTTGATCGCGACCGCTGGCGTAGCCCCGCCACGGATACGACGCGGTTCCAGCACCCAGGTATCCAGTATCCAGATACCCCCGGTCACGACGGTCAGTACGACCAGAACAGCAGCAAAATCAATATTCATGCGTATAACGATCCGATGAGTATGAAGGGTCAGAACAGCGCTAGGAGTTTTTATCCATCTGCAACACGGCCAGAAAAGCATCCTGCGGGATTTCCACCTTGCCCACCTGCTTCATGCGCCGCTTGCCCGCTTTCTGCTTCTCCAGCAGTTTGCGCTTGCGGCTCACGTCGCCGCCGTAGCATTTGGCCAGCACATTCTTGCGCAACGCTTTCACTGTAGTGCGGGCGATGATCTGGTTGCCAATCGCCGACTGAATCGCCACCTCGAACATCTGCCGGGGAATCAATTCTTTCAGCTTGACCGCCGCCGCATGGCCCCGACGCTGCGCCTGCTCGCGGTGAACAATCACCGATAGCGAATCGACCCTTTCGCCATTAATCAGCACATCCAGCTTGACCAGCGGCGCGGCCTGAAACCGTTCAAAACTGTATTCGAACGACGCATAACCCCGGCTGACCGATTTGAGGCGATCAAAGAAGTCCAGCACCACTTCGCTCAACGGCAACTCGAAACTCAATTGCACCTGGCCACCCGCATAGTGTAGGCCGCGCTGGACGCCGCGCTTTTCAATACAGAGGGTAATAATCGGCCCCAGATAATCCTGCGGAGTCAAAATATGCGCCACAATAATCGGCTCGCGAACCTCGGCGATTTCATTCGGCGGCGGCAGTTTGGCGGGATTGTCGATCTTCACGATCTCATCCCCCGTGGTCAGCACCTCGTAGATCACCGTCGGCGCGGTGGTGATCAGATTCAGGTTGTATTCCCGCTCCAGTCGCTCCTGAACGATCTCCATGTGCAGCAGGCCCAGAAAACCGCAGCGAAAACCGAAGCCCATGGCTTGCGAAGTTTCCGGCTCGAAGAACAGCGAAGCGTCGTTCAGCCGCAGTTTCTGCAACGCTTCGCGCAGGTTGCCGAAATCATCCGAGTCCACCGGGAACAGCCCGGCGAACACCCGGGGCTGCACCTTTTGAAAACCGGGCAACGACTCGGTCGCTGGCCGATCCGCCCCGGTGAAGGTGTCGCCGACCGGCGCGCCATCGATCTCCTTGATCCCGGCAATGACATAGCCCACTTCGCCGGCATTCAGGCTGGGTTGCTCAGTACGTTTGGGAGTGAAGATGCCCACCGATTCAACCTGAAAGGCACGGCCGGTGGACATGACCTGAATTTTCTGTTTGGGAACGATCCGCCCGTCTACCACCCGCACCAGCGAAATCACCCCCACGAAGTTGTCGAACCAGGAATCGATGATCAGCGCTTTGAGCGGTCCGTCCGGGTGACCCTTCGGCGGTGGAATGTGGGCGGCGATGGCTTCCAGCAGGTCTTCGATGCCGAGGCCGGACTTGGCGCTGACCCGCAGCGCGTGGCTGGCGTCCAGGCCGATAATGTCGCCGATTTCGTGCGCCACCCGCTCCGGATCAGCGGAGGGCAAGTCAATCTTGTTGAGCACCGGCAACACTTCCAGCCCCTGCTCCATGGCGGTGTAGCAGTTGGCGACGCTCTGCGCCTCGACGCCCTGGGCGGCGTCCACCACCAGCAACGCGCCTTCGCAGGCGGCCAGCGAGCGGGAAACCTCGTAGGAGAAATCTACATGCCCCGGCGTGTCGATGAAATTGAACTGGTAGGTGCGGCCATCGCGGGCCGGGTAACGCAAGGAGACGCTCTGCGCCTTGATGGTGATGCCGCGCTCCCGTTCAAGATCCATGGAGTCCAGCACCTGCTCGGACATTTCCCGCTGGCTCAGGCCACCGCAAATTTGGATGAAGCGATCAGCGAGGGTCGATTTGCCGTGATCGATGTGGGCAATGATGGAAAAATTGCGTATGAGATCCATGAATTCCAGTAGCGTCGGGTAGCCGATCAGTCGTTTCCGGCCGCCCGAAGTTCGCGGCGAACACAATCAGGCACCTATACCGGCCAGGCGCTTGCGGAATCGATTTTAAATTTTAAATGGGGGCGGATTATAGCGTTATTGCGGCTTGAAAAGCATATTTCCAACCCGGCGCAACACCACCGGCTGAAACCGGACATCCTCGCGAAAGCGCCGGGACATGACGCGCACCGCCAGAAAGCCCAGACCTAAACCCAGCGCGCCGGACAGGATCACCAGTTCTTCACCCGCGCCAGCAAAAGTAGCCTGACCAAGCAATGCTCCTGCCAGCAGCAACGCCAGCGGCAGCAGGTAGGCCAGCAACGCCCCGCGCAGCAACACGCCATCCGCCAGCCCGACGATCACCTCATCACCTGGCTGCAACGATAATTCTGACAGCGCACGGGTGCGCATCGAACGAACGCCCCACGCCTTGGCCAGCGTCGCAGTTCCGCAGCCGTCGCTGGCCTGACAACTCCCACAGGCCGAACGACGCTGGATCTCGACCCAGGCGTAGCCTGCGCCAGCTTCAGCTACGACCGCACGTTCTTCGATCACGGCTGGGTGACCCCGGGATCATGCTGAATCGCGTCGGCAATCCGTTGCACCGTCGCTGCGGGGACTTCACCGACCACCAGCACCTGATAGCCATCGACAGCCTTGCCGAAGGCGTTCATCGATCCCCGTTGGGAAACGCCCTGCAACAGCGCCGGTGCGCCATCAAGCTTTTCCAGAAAGACCGAGATCGTCGCCAGACCATCAGCGAACACCAGATGTTCGGTCAGATGCCGACCCGCGCTTTCCGTAAACCGGTTATGCAGGACCTTAACGAAACCTTCCGGCAACTGTTCCACACGCCAAGCTGATTCCTGGACGGGTTCACCCGTTGGATGCAGCGCCGGGGGATCATTCCGGTTCGCGGGTGATGAACCCTCCGGCAACGCCGGGGACTGGAACGCCGTTGCGTCGATCTGCGGCTTGACCTGGAAATCGGTGAACATGAGTTGTTCCAGCGGATGCCCCCGGTCATCGAGCAATGCGGAACGCAGCACCATGCCGTTACGTTCATCCAGCCACAGCCGATAACCGAACCGCCAAGCGTCACGCGGCTTGATCGCGATGATTCGCGTCTCCAGGCCGGCAATCCGGTCTGTACCGACGATTTCAAACTGGTAGTGGCTTTCCAGCCGGCCAATCTCACGGGGAATCGATAACGGAAAGGGCGAACGTTGGTAATCGTTACCGGCAAACGTGGCCTGTTGCTTGGGCAGCAGACAGACCACATTGTTATTGGCGACGACGACTTCGCGGGGGGGGCCGTTCAGGGAAAAGAGCCGTTGTCGCTCACCGTCCGGACCGCTGCCGTGAACGATTCGCATGGCCTCGACATGCGGCCCCTGAACATAAATGAAAGTGCCTTCGTAGTTCAGGGTCTGGGTGGCTTTTACCATCCGTTCCAGCCATTGTTTGGCTTCGTCGGCGACCGGCGGGGCGGATTGCGCCCAGTCGACAGGAGACAGCGACCCGGCAAGCGCCAGGACGGCGCAGGGCAACAATTTTCGCTTCATTCGGGGCGTCAGCGATTCGTCTGGTAGCCAACCATGCGGACGTAGGGCAGCATCCCGTTGACGCTGCTCCTGGAAGCATAGCCGTTATGATTGACCAGATAGGTGTTCAGCCGGGCTTCGGTGGGTTCGCTGGCCTCATCAGCCGGCGGATTCAGCGCAACCACCTGTGCCGGGAGGGCAGTCGTTGAAGCCGGGACAGCGGCAATCGGGTTGTCAGGAGTCAACCCGGCGTCGGGCTGGGTCAACTGAAGCCCGACCAGAGCGGTTAGCACGACCGAAGCGGCGAGCGCGAAGCCGGTGACCGGCTTATACCAGGCCGGCAGCGACCGGGTAGCCGGTTGCGGCAGGCGCTCCTGGTCAATGGCCTGGCGGAGGCGCGTGGCGAAATCAGCATCCAGCGCGGCGGGCAAATGGCCCTGCAACGCATCGCTGATCAAGTGGTAGCGTTCCCAACGCCCCTGGGCATCGCCATCCCGGCTTAGTCGGCGCAAGGCCAGGTTCATTTCCGCATCAGGAAGTTCCCCATCGACCAGCGCCGACAGTTGACTCGCCGCCAAATCGACCGGGGCAACCTCATGGGCGGCTTGCGTTGGCCGTTGTTCAGCCGTTTTCTCAGCCATGACTCTATACTCGAAACTAGCTCAGTAGTGGACGCAGTTTGGCGTCAATCGACTCGCGCGCCCGAAAAATGCGGGAACGCACCGTACCGATTGGACACCCCATGGTTTGGGCGATTTCTTCATAACTCATCCCCTCCAGTTCCCGGAGCGTAATCGCCGTGCGTAAGTCTTCTGGCAAATCTTCAATCGCCTTGAACACGGTGGCTTCGATTTCGTCCTTGAGCAAAAGTCGCTCAGGGGTCTCGTACTCTTTGAGCAGTGATGACCCTTCGTACTGTTCCGCTTCTTGGGCGTCGATATCGGAACCCGGCGGACGTCGGCCCTGCGCGACCAGGTAATTCTTCGCCGTGTTGATGGCGATGCGATAAAGCCAGGTATAAAAAGCGCTGTCGCCGCGAAATCCCGGTAAGGCGCGGTACGCCTTGAGGAAGGCTTCCTGGGAAACGTCCAGGGCTTCGCTGGGATCATGCACGTAGCGGGAGATCAGTTTGATGATCTTGTACTGATACTTGCGCACCAGCACATCGAACGCGCTTTTATCGCCTTTTTGTACCCTTTGGACCAGATCACGGTCCAGATGCCCTTCGCCCATCCGGGCAGACCCCTTTCGACTCAATGGCAATCTCCGTGCGGACATGACGGTAGACCGAAGCCCTTTCCGTAAGTTCGCAGACCCGCCGGGATATGGTTATAGTTGCGGCTTTGAATAAAGCTTGACGCCCCGGCGTCTAACGCGGCAACGCCAGCGCACCTGAAACAATACCTGATTCACGGAGTCGCTCACAAGTTATGATCTCGCTCCTCCCTCCTGACGTTCTCATTATCGGCAGCGGCGCCGCCGGTCTCAGTCTGGCGCTGCGGGTGGCCAACGTGGCCCGCGTCGTCGTTCTCGCCAAGGGACCCGTCCATGAAGGCAGCACTTACTATGCGCAAGGCGGCGTCTCTGCCGTGCTGGATGCTGGCGATTCGATTGACTCGCACATTCAGGACACGTTGATTGCCGGGGCGGGTCTGTGCCATGCCGATGCGGTGCGCTGTACGGTAGAGCATGGCCGGGAAGTGATCGAATGGCTCAGCGCTCAGGGGGTGCCGTTCACCCGTGAATCGAATACCGAAGGGGTTGCTGACTATCACCTGCACCGGGAGGGCGGTCACAGCCACCGGCGGATCGCTCACGCCGCCGATGCCACCGGACGGGCGATTCAGACAACGCTGGAAGAACGCGCCCGCGAACATCCCAACATCACTTTACTGGATCAGTATATTGCAGTGGATGTGATTACCCGCCGCAAGCTGGGTCTGGCCGGTAACCACTGTCTGGGCGCGTATGTGCTGGATCGGCGCAGCGGACAGGTGGAGGCGCTGGCGGCGCGGTTTGTCGCCCTGGCGACCGGCGGTGCCAGCCGGGTCTATCTCTATTCCAGCAATCCGGACGGCTCGACGGGCGATGGCATCGCCATGGCCTGGCGGGCGGGCTGCCGGGTGGCGAATATGGAATTCATGCAATTTCATCCGACCTGCCTGTATCACCCGCAGGCCAAGAATTTTCTGATTTCCGAAGCGGTGCGCGGCGAAGGCGGCTATCTACGGTTGCCGGACGGAACCCGCTTTATGCGGAATTTCGATGTGCGTATGGAACTGGCCCCCCGCGATATCGTGGCGCGGGCGATTGACCATGAAATGAAGCGGTTGGGCGCGGAATGTGTGTATCTGGACATCAGCCACAAGCCAGCAGATTTTATCCGTGGGCATTTTCCGAACATTTACGCCAAGTGCCTGGAATTTGGTTTCGACATGACCCAACAGCCGATTCCCGTAGTGCCCGCAGCGCACTACACCTGCGGCGGGGTAATGACCGATCTGCGGGCGCGGACCGATGTCGAGGGATTGTACGCGATAGGCGAAATTGCGTTCACTGGTCTGCACGGCGCGAACCGCATGGCCAGCAATTCGTTGCTGGAATGCCTGGTGTTCGCTGCTGCCGCTGCCGAGGATATCCTGCCGCAACTCGATCATACGCCGCCGCCCCCGGAATTGCCGGACTGGGATGAAAGCCGGGTGACGGATTCCGACGAGGAGGTGGTGGTCAGTCATAACTGGGCGGAATTGCGGCAATTCATGTGGGACTATGTGGGCATTGTCCGCACCAACAAGCGGTTGCAACGCGCCCAGCATCGCGTGGAGTTGTTATTACGGGAAATTACCGAGTATTACGGTCATTTCCGCATCAGTGGCAATCTGGTCGAGTTGCGCAATCTGACGCAGGTTGCGGAATTGATCATCCGTAGCGCTCTGGCGCGCAAGGAAAGTCGAGGCTTGCATTACACGCTGGATTATCCCCAGGCTACTGAATCGACGCCGGTGCAGGATACCGTGCTGGTGCCGGCCAACTTCGCCGGGGCCGATGCGCCGCCGCGTTGGGCAGATCATGCATAGAGATTTTCCGAGGAGCATATCCTTCTCAATATGTCCAACTGCGTCGGTTTGAAAAAGTATAAGCAACATCTAATACCAATTCTCGGTAGGTTTTAGTGTTTCCAACCGAAGGTGTATGTGTAGATACCGTCTTGGCAGTCAAGATGTGGGAGTCCAATTGGCTTGGCGTTACCCAGATACATTTACACTAGAAGCGGTAGACAAATCCAGGATGCGTTTAGAGGAACGGGAGCAGATTTAGGGATTTAAAACTTGATTTATCAGTGATTGAAAGGGGCGCGAAAGCGCCCTTTTTTATGCGATTCTACCCGGCGCGGCTATAACCGTCCCAGCGCCTGTTCCAAATCAGCCCCGGCAACAGAGCGGGTGGTGTTGAGATCGACGAATTGCATCCGCTCCAGCCATCCGGACCGCTGCAGAAAGCGGATCACCGAACGCACGGTGACGGTCTGATATTCGCCCTTTAACCGATCTGCCAGGGGATGATCGGTAAACGTCAGATTCGCCTTGAACAGGCCGCCGCCTATCCGGGTCAACCGGTCAATCCGGATCGTCTCGGGCTGGTAGGATTGCATCAGTGGATGGTGCTGCGCCTCGCTGCGATGATGAACTGCGCCCTTCGCCAGCGCCGCAACCGTCAGTTCCAGCAACCATTGGTTGCTGTTCTGGAAATCCGGGGATTGCGGGTGGGCAATCGTGTTATAGCGGGGTTGGTGCAAGCGCCAGACCAGCGGACTGCGCAAGGCGCTCACCAAGTCTTGCTGGACGCCGGGACTCGGCACGGCGATCAATGCCTCGTAGGCAAACGGATCATCCAGAAAAAAGTGGATCAGACCTTCATCGTAAAGCCCGGAAACATCCGTTCCGCACCGGTTGAGCAGATGAATCACCGTCCAGCGACCTTGGGAATGCTCGCGGATGGCAAAGCCCACATGGCTAAAACGCAGACCGTATTTCGACAGGTCGGTGCCCACCCGGCCCAGGATGACCACTTGGGCGCTGCTGCGCTCCAGCGTCTCAAACACCTTCACTCCTAAACGGGAGGCGTTCGCCAGCCCTTCGGGGGTCAGAGGCTTCTCAGTGCAGGCCGTTCCCGCCCATGCCACCGTCGCCAGCAGGGTCAGAAAAGCACCGAGCAGCACAATCCTGAGCTGTCGCCTTCCCGATCTAGTCATTGCGGATGCGGCGCATGATGCAGCAATTTCTGGCTAACGGCATTCGGGATAAAAGCGATCATTTTTCCCGCATAGATCAGGGCATAACCGGACGCCTCAGTGATCACCTCGACAGTGCCGCCCATCGCTTTCGATAAGCCGCCAGCGATTTCGGGTGTGACCTTGACCGACACGGTGGCGGCGGTCGATACACCCTGCAGGACGACCACTGCGCCTTCCGCAACGGCATTGACCGCCTGCACGGTCAACGTGGGCGAACCGGCGATGACCTCCACGCTGCCTGCGACCAAGGTCGATGCCCCTTCCGCGGAGAGCGCGGAGCCTTGCGAAAGACCGCTGCCTTCAGCGTATGCGCCAGCGCCGCCCGCCAGCCAGACAACCATCATCAAGAATCGGAGCGATTGCATAAACAGAGACCTTTTCAGTCAGAGGTGGAGAGACATCAGATTAATGCCTCGATTTTCCTGTTGTTCCCCAGTAAGATACTGTTAATATTTACAACATCAAGTATGAATAAAACAACAGACTGAAATAGCAGCAACTATCAAGGCGTACTTCCCGGAGAAGTAGCTGGAGGAAACAACCATGTTGAGTGGCAAAAGTGATAAACCGGTGGCCGTGGTCACAGGCGCTAACCGGGGGTTAGGGCTGGAAACGGCCCGGCAACTCGCCAAGCGGGACATCCGGGTCATCATCACCAGTCGTAATGCCGGCAAGGGGGAAGTCGCCATGGAGAAATTACTGGCGGAGGGACTGGATATCTTGTTTCAGCCCTTGGAGGTTACTTCGGAAAGCAGCGTAGCCGAGTTGGGTGCGTTCATTCATAGCCGGTGCGGGCGAGTGGACATCCTAGTGAATAATGCCGGGGTCTTTCTCGACATTCACGGCGCAGAGGATGCAGGCGGCGCCAGTGTGTTCAACGTCAGCCTGGAAACCCTGACGGCGACCCTGAAAACCAATCTTTACGGCCCTCTGCTCCTGGCGCAGGAATTGACCCCGCTGATGAAGCAGCAGCACTATGGCCGCATCGTCAACGTTTCCAGCGGCATGGGCCAGTTGAGCGGGATGGAAGGCAAATCGCCGGCCTACCGAATTTCCAAGACCGCACTGAATGCCTTGACCCGCATCCTGGCGGCAGAAACGCAGGGCTATAACATCCTGGTCAACTCCATTTGTCCCGGATGGGTGCGCACCGACATGGGCGGTCCCCAAGCAGAGCGGACGGTGGACCAGGGCGTTGCCGGGATCATCTGGGCGGCGACGCTGCCGGATGATGGACCGACCGGCGGTTTTTTCCGGGATGGGCAGCCGATTCCCTGGTAATCGCGGAGAGCGGCGCTTCAGCCGCGCTCTTCCCAAGCCGTCAGTACTGGCTCCAACTCATCCAATGTAACGATTTCCGCATCCGCCTTGGGTCCGCCGGGCCAGTCCCGGCAGGTGCGGTTGACCCAGACGGTGCGGAAACCCGCCCGGGCTGCGCCGAAAATATCGTGTTCCGGGTCATCACCGATATGGACGATCTGATCAGGCCGCACCGCCAGTCGCCGGCTCGCTTCTTTAAACAACAGCGGGTCAGGTTTGGCGGCGCCGATATCGATAGCGTTCAGGGAAAACGCGAACAGGTCATCCAGACCGATCAGCCGCAAGTCGGCGTTGCCGTTGGACAGCGACGCCAGCAGGTAGCGCCGACCCAATCGCTCCAGCGTGGGGCGCACCTCGGCAAAGGGTTCCACGGCGTTGCGGGCAACGAAGAACACTTCAAACGCGCCTTCTACATCGAATGCCTGATAACCCGCCCGCCGCGCCGCCAGATTCAACGCTTCCTTACGCAACCAGGTGCGGTCATAGGCCCTCTCCGGGTAGGCGGCGGTCACTTCGCTGGACAGTTCCCGTAATTCCAGGGGCGTGAGCCGTTCCGGGATGCGCGGGTAACGCACTGTCAGCCAGTCATGCAGCAACTCCTCGGCGCGTTCGACGACCGGCCAGATATCCCACAGCGTGTCATCCAGATCGAAGGTAATCGCCTTAATCACAAACGTGACAAACCCCGTTCTAAATCCTGCTGTAAATCCGCTCTATCTTCCAATCCCACGGAAACCCGGACCAGCCCATCACCAATCCCGGCACGTTCCCGCTCCTGGGGCGTCAACCGACCGTGGGTGGTCGTTGCAGGATGAGTAATGGTGGACTTGGTATCGCCGAGATTGGCGGTGATTGAAATCAGTCGGGTCTGGTCAATGACCGTCCAGGCGGCTTCCCGTCCACCGCGCAGATCGAAAGAGACGATCCCGCCGAAAGCGCTCTGTTGCCGTTTCGCCAATTCATGCTGGGGATGTGAAGGCAGGCCAGGGTAGTAAACCCGTTCTACCGCTGGCTGACTTTCCAGCCAGTGCGCCAACTGCCAAGCCGATTCGCTACAGGCGCGCATTCGTAGCTGTAAAGTTTCCAACCCTTTGAGAAACACCCAGGCGTTGAACGGACTCATGGTCGGGCCGGCGGTGCGCAGGAAGCCGAAAATATCGACGCCGACCCGCTGGGCATCGCCGACGACAGCCCCGCCGACGCAGCGGCCCTGACCGTCCAAATACTTGGTGGCGGAATGGATCACCAGGTCCGCGCCGAATTTGAACGGTTGTTGCAGGGCCGGGGTGCAGAAGCAATTATCTACTATCAATAAGATACCGTGAGCATGAGCCAAATCGGCCAGCGCCTGGATGTCAGCCAGTTCCATCAAGGGGTTGGAGGGCGTTTCCAGATAGAACAACCGGGTTTCCGGGCGAATCGCCGCTTCCCAAGCGGACAAATCCGATAACCGGACGTAAGTCGTGGCGACGCCGAATTTGCTCAGGTACTGATTGAACAGGGAGAGGGTCGTACCAAAAACGCCGCTGGCCGAGACGATATGATCGCCGCTTTTCAGCAAGGTCATACAAGTCGCCAGAATCGCCGCCATGCCGGAGGATGTCGCGATACAGGCGGCACCCCCTTCGAGCGCCGCGAGTCGCTCCTGAAACATCCGCACCGTTGGGTTAGTAAATCGGGAATAGATGTTGCCTGGAACCGCACCGCTGAACCGGGCGGCGGCTTCGGCAGCGTTGGCGAACACGAAGCTGGACGTGGGGAAAATCGGCTCAGCGTGTTCGCCTTCCAACGTGCGCGTCTGTCCAGCGCGCACCGCCAAGGTGGCGAAGCCGGGGTCGGGAAAATCGTTGAAATCCATGCGGGGAGCTTCCACAGCCTGTCAAATCAGGCGTTGTTGTGCAGGTCAATGATGGCGTTATCCGCGCTTTCGCGGGCGCGTTGGGCCATATCAGACCGATCACGGGCCAAACAGTCCAGATACGCTTGATCGATGTCGCCAGTGACATATTCGCCGGTGAAGCAGGACGCATCAAAGCGCTGAAGCGCCGGATTGCCGCGCCGCACCGCCTCTTCCAGGTCGGATAGATCCTGGAAAATCAGGTGATCGGCACCAATCGCCTGGGCGATCTCTTCCTCGGAGCGGTTATGTGCGATGAGTTCGTGGGCGGCGGGCATGTCGATGCCGTAGACGTTGGGATAACGCACCGGCGGTGCAGCGGACGCAAAATAGACCCGGCGGGCGCCGGCGTCGCGGGCCATGCGGATGATTTCCCCGGAGGTGGTGCCGCGCACGATAGAGTCGTCCACTAGCAACACGTTCTTGCCGCGAAATTCGAGATCAATGGCGTTCAGTTTTTGCCGGACTGATTTCTTACGGGTTTTTTGACCGGGCATGATGAAGGTGCGGGCGATGTAACGGTTTTTGATGAAGCCTTCCCGGTATTTGATACCGAGAATCGAGGCCATTTGCAGAGCGGCAGTGCGGCTGGTGTCAGGAATCGGGATCACCACGTCGATGTCCTGTTCCGGCCAGTCCCGCAAGATTTTTTCCGCCAGATATTCGCCCATGCGCAGCCGGGCCTTATGCACCGAGACCTGATCCAGGATCGAATCAGGCCGGGCCAGATAGACGAACTCAAAGATGCAGGGTGAATAGCCAGGATGTTCAGCGCACTGACGGGTGTGCATCCGACCGTCCAGATCAAAAATCACCGCTTCTCCGGGGGCGACATCACGGATCCGCTGAAAATCCAAGGCATCCAACGCCACACTCTCGGAAGCGACCATGTATTCCATACCACTGCCGGTTTCCCGGCGACCAAACACCAGAGGCCGGATGCCGTGCGGATCGCGGAACGCTACCAGACCGAAACCGACGATCAAAGTCACCGCCGCATAAGCGCCCTGCACCCGTCGATGCACTGCGGCGACCGCGGCGAAAATATCCTCGGCGTCAACCGACAATCGGCTACGCTGTTGCAGTTCGTGGGCAAAGACATTGAGCAGGACTTCCGAGTCAGAATTCGTGTTGATGTGGCGCAGGTCGGAGCGAAACAGCTCGTCTTTCAGTTGCACCGAGTTGGTCAGGTTGCCGTTGTGGGCCAGGGTGATACCAAAGGGCGAGTTGACGTAGAACGGCTGGGCCTCAGCGGAATCCGCACTGCCAGCGGTCGGGTAACGCACATGGCCGATGCCAATATTGCCCTGCAAATTACGCATGTGACGAGTGCGCACCACGTCGCGGATCAGACCGTTGTCCTTGCGCAGAAACAGGCGGCCTTCATGGCAGGTTACGATCCCGGCGGCATCCTGTCCCCGGTGCTGCAGCACGGTCAGGCCATCGAACAGACTTTGATTAACCGGATTCCGTCCCGCAATGCCGATGATTCCACACATAGGCGCTACCCTCGGTGAACGAACTTAAGGGAATTGAACGTTCTGGGCCAATTCCGGCGGCAGGAAATCCCGTAACCAGAGTGCTCCTTCCTGGAAACGGTCCAGCAGCAGCGATTGCTGCCACCAGGGGTCCTTGGGCAGTGGCGTCAACCCCGCCGCCAATACCAGAACGACGATGATGGCCGCGCCGCGCGCCAGACCAAAAACCGTACCCAATAACCGGTCGGTGCCGGTCAGGCCGGTGTAATCGACCAGATAGGAAGCAATCAGGCCGATGAGTCCGCCGAGCAGCAACGTTGCGAGAAACAGGCCTCCAAAGGCCGCAGCGATCCGCAACGACGGGGTAGCGATGTGGGAAGCGAGATGCACAGCGCCATCTTCAGCGAATAGAAAGGCAATGGCAAAGGCGGCGATCCAGGTCGCCAGCGAAATGACCTCGCGCAACAAACCGCGCCACAATCCAATCAGCATGGAAAGAGCAATCAGGATGACGATGAGGTAGTCGGCCCAGTTCATAGCGCGCTCGTAGAAACCTCAACGCCAGATACGGACTTGGTACATTGGCCGACCGCTGACCATGATTCGTTCAACCTCGGCCCGGATATTGCGGCTACGATACTGGTCGCGCACGGCAAAAGCGTTTTCCTGGATCGCATAACTGCCAGCTAGCGAACCACCACTGGCTGGCGTTGGCGGTTGTGGCGCAGGTGCTTTGGGAGGTGGCGGCGGTATTTCGGATCGGGAGACCAGTTCCAGCTTGGGTAGCGTGGGGGGCGGCTTGGCGGGATTAACACTGGCCGTTCGGGTCGACTCGACTTGCGCTTTACGACGCGCAGCTTCAGCGCGAGCGGCTTCGGTGCGGGCGGCTTCGGCTTGAGCATCGCGGCGGGCGGCTTCGACCTGCGCGTTACGGTGAGCGGCTTCGGCGCGGGCGGCTTCGGCGCGGGCGGCTTCGGCGGCGCGGGCGGCTTCGGTTTGTGAGGCGGCCGTGGGCCGTTCCGAAGGGGGTGTCACCTTGGCCTGAGCGGCTTCCCGGCGCACCGCATCTGCTTCAGCAGACGCCCGACGCTCCGCTTCCGCTTGGGCGCGGGTCTTGGCGGCTTCCGCCTGAGCAGCACGGCGGGCGGCTTCGGCACGGGCCTTGGCGGCGGCAATGCGTTCGGCTTCCGCCTTGGCTTTGGCTTCCTGGACCTTGCGGCGGACAGCTTCTTCCTGAGCTTGCACCGCTTTAGCCGCGTCGGTAGCAGTAGCTGGCAACGGTGCGGACGCAACCGGCGCAATAGCTACAGGGGCTTCGGCAGACGGGACGGGACTCGGCGGGGGCACGGGTGGGGTAACGGTGGCCGGAGGCGGAGTGGGCTGGGATTGCGAGAAAGTCAGCGTCGGTGGCGTTTGCAGCGGCGCAGGAGTGGGCGTCGGCTGGGCAGTGGGCGTCGTTTTCTGTGGTTCTTCCAGCATTTCTGGCACAAAAAGAACCGCTAGCGCCGCGATGACGGCGGCGCCTACGAGGCGTTGGGTCAAACGATTGTCCAAAATCAGGCCTCCCGAGATGGCGGCAAGGGGGAATTTGATAACCAGGGCTGGATCGCCAGCACCGGGGCGACGGTGTGGAATGAACCCAGTACAACGATACGGTCGCCTGGACAGGCGGTCGTCTGGAGAACCCGGCAAGCTTCCTGGATATCGGTCGCTTCAGCACGGGCGCCGGTCGCGCGAAGCAACGTCGCCAGTTCGTCGCCCGTCCGTCCCCGGTCGCCGTCAAGCGTGATTGCGTACCATGCATCGATGGTCTCGGTCAATGCCTCGATTACGCCCGGTGCGTCCTTGTCGGCCAGCAACCCGATCATCGCCCAGGTGCGCCCCATGCAGGGACGCGCCCGCAAATGATCCGCCAGCACTGTCGCCGCACGCGGATTGTGGGCCACGTCGAGAATCCATTCAACCGGGCCGGGAATGATCTGACAGCGCCCAGGCAATTCGGCGCTGGTCAGTCCGGCGCGGATTGCCTCGGGTGGGACTGACAGGCGGTCGCCCAGGCTGGTCAGCGTCATGAGTGCAGCGGCGGCGTTGCCCAGTTGATGGTCGCCAGCCAGCGTCGGCAAGGGCAGATGATCAAGGCAATGTGTACCCGACTGCCAGCGCCAGGTTGAGCCGGTACGGGCGAAATGATAGTCGCGGTCCACGCAGAGTAACCGTGCATGGATGCCCTCGGCGTATTGAATCAGGCGCGGCGGTGGATCGGGATCAGCGCAGATGGCCGGTCGTTCGGGGCGATAAATACCGGCTTTTTCATAACTGATGCTGTCGCGATCCGAACCCAGCCAGTTGGTATGGTCGAGGGCGACGCTGACGACCAGGGCGGCGTCAGCGTCCACGATGTTCACTGCGTCCAGTCGCCCGCCCAGACCGACTTCCAGCACCGCAACGTCTACACTGGCTTCCCGAAACAATTCCAAAGCCGCCAGTGTGCCGAATTCAAAGTAGGTGAGGGAGACATCACCCCGTGCGGCGTCGATGCGGGCAAAAACCCGGCAGAGCGCTGCATCCGCCGCTTCCATCCCATTGATCCGAATGCGTTCGTTATAGCGCAGCAGATGCGGCGACGTGTAAGCCCCGACCCGGTAGCCGGCGGCGCGCAGCATCGCGTCCAGAAAAGCCACGCAGGAGCCTTTGCCGTTGGTGCCGCCCACGGTGATGATCGTCTGCGCTGGCGGTTCCGGTTGCAGTCGGCGTAATACGGTCCGCACCCGCTCCAGACCGAGGTCGATGGTTCGGGGATGCAGGGTTTCCTGCCAGCGTAGCCAGTTGTCCAATTCTGAAAATCGCATATCTGACTTTTCCCAAACAGTCCTTTGCCGTTCCTTACGCTGCCCGTGCGTCGCGACCAGTTAGCATCGCCAGCAGACTGGCTAATCGGTCGCGCAGTTCGCGGCGATCCACGATCATATCGATGGCGCCGTGTTCCAGCAGAAACTCACTGCGTTGGAACCCTTCCGGCAGTTTTTCGCGCACCGTCTGTTCGATGACACGCGGCCCAGCGAAGCCGATCAGCGCTTTGGGTTCAGCGACATTGATATCGCCCAGCATCGCCAGACTGGCGGAGACGCCGCCAGTGGTCGGATGAGTCAACACCGAGATGTAGGGAACGCCGTGTTCGGCCAACCGGGTCAACACGGCGCTGGTTTTGGCCATTTGCATCAGCGACACCAGCGCTTCCTGCATCCGCGCTCCGCCACTGGCGGCGAAACAGATGAAGGGAATATGCTCCTGTAGCGCGGTCTGGGCGGCGCGGACAAAGCGTTCGCCGACGACTGAACCCATCGAGCCGGCCATGAATTCAAACTCAAAAGCGATGGCGACGACCGGCATCCCTTTCAACAGGCCACGCAGAGCGATTAGTGCATCTTTCTCGTTGCTGGATTTCTGCGCCTGCGCCAGTCGGTCCTTGTATTTCTTGCTGTCCTTGAATTTCAGAAAATCGGTCGGTTCGATGTCCTCGCCAATTTCCGTCACGCCGTCTTCGTCGAGAAAACTTTGCAGACGCTGGCGAGCGCTGAGGTACATGTGATGACTACACTTGGGGCATACCCGCAGGTTGCGTTCGAGTTCAGCGCCGTACAACACTGCGCCACATTCTTCGCATTTACTCCAGAGTCCTTCAGGAATCTGGTGTTTATTGCGTCCGTCGGTGCGGATCCGCGAGGGAACGAGTTTTTCGTACCAGCTCATAATGGAAACACTAAGGCGCTGAGGCGCTGGGGGAAGATGGCTATTCACTGGCTACTCGCCATCGCCCGGCGCATGGCAGCGAGCAGTCCCGCGACTTCTTGCCGCATCCGTTCGGGTTCTTCCGTCAGTTCCGCCATCTTGCTGACCAGAGCGCTGCCGACCACAACGGCGTCAGCGACCTGGGCAATTGTTGCAGCGGTCGGCGGATCCTTGATGCCAAAACCGACACCCAGCGGCAAATCGGTGCAAGTGCGGATCATCGCCAGCTTTTCCGCAACCTCAGTAACATTGATCGCGGCGGAACCAGTCACACCTTTCAGTGAGACATAGTAGAGATAACCGCGCGCCCACTCAGCCGTGCCGCGAACACGCTCGGCGGTGCTGGTAGGAGCCAGCAGGAAAATCGGATCGATGTCAGCGGCGATCAGCAGTTTCGCCAGTTCAGCCGCTTCCTCGGGTGGCAGATCGACGGTGAGTACGCCATCCACGCCAGCCTCACGGGTGCCGGCGACAAAGACTTCATAGCCCAGGCTCTCAATCGGGTTGAGATAGCCCATGAGTACCAGTGGCGTTTCGGTATCGGTCTGGCGAAATTCGCGCACCAGGTCGAGCACCCCGCGCAGCGTCATGCCCTGCATCAGTGCCCGTTCGCAGGCTTTCTGAATCACGGGGCCATCCGCCATCGGATCGGAAAACGGGACGCCCAGTTCCACAATGTCCGCGCCAGCCGCAACCAGCGCGTGTAACATCGGTACCGTCTGATCCGGGCGCGGGTCGCCAGCAGTAATGTAGGGAATCAGAGCCTTGCGACCCGTGCGGCGCAATTCCTGGAAACAGCGGGTGATGCGATTCATACGGAAAAACTCTTGGAAGCAGTATCAAAATGCTCCCCACCCACGAACAGGGGGGAGTGGGGAAAAGGGGCCTACAACTGAATCCCTTCCAGCGTGGCAATGGTATTAATGTCCTTGTCACCGCGCCCGGACAGGTTGATGACAATGCTCTGGTCCGGGCGCAGGGTCGGGGCCAGTTTCGTCACATAAGCCAGGGCATGGCTGCTTTCCAGAGCCGGAATGATGCCTTCAGTCAGGGTCAGTTCGTGGAACGCACGCAGAGCTTCTTCATCGGTTATCGCGACGTAGTGTACTCGGCCAATATCTTTCAGCCAGGCGTGTTCCGGACCCACGCCGGGATAGTCCAGACCAGCGGAAATCGAGTGAGTTTCAATGATTTGACCGTGGTCATCATTGAGCAGATAAGTGCGGTTGCCATGCAACACGCCGGGTCGGCCTGCACACAATGTAGCGGCATGGCGACCGGTCTCAATACCGGAACCCGCAGCCTCGACGCCATACATGACCACTTCATTATCATTCAGGAACGGATGGAACAGGCCAATGGCGTTGGAGCCGCCACCAACACAAGCTACCAGCGCGTCCGGTAAGGTGTGGTGCTCGGTCAGCATCTGCTCGCGGGCTTCACGTCCGATCACCGCCTGGAACTCGCGCACCATCAGCGGGTAGGGATGCGGGCCGGCAACCGTGCCGATCATGTAGAAGGTGTTGTCGACGTTGGCCACCCAGTCGCGCAACGCTTCGTTCAGTGCATCCTTGAGGGTCCGCGATCCGGAGGTCACGGGTTGCACCGTGGCCCCCAGCAACCGCATCCGGTAGACGTTGAGCGCCTGCCGCTGGATGTCCTCCGCGCCCATGTAGACCACGCATTCCATCCCCAGTCGCGCCGCCACGGTCGCCGAGGCAACGCCATGTTGACCCGCGCCGGTTTCAGCGATCAGCCGGGTTTTGCCCATCCGTTTGGCTAGTAACGCCTGGCCGACCGTATTATTAATCTTGTGGGCGCCGGTATGGTTGAGGTCTTCGCGTTTGAGATAAATCTGCGCACCGCCGAGTTGTCGACTCCAGCGCTCCGCATGATAAAGTGGACTGGGACGGCCCACATAATGAGCCAGATCAGCGTCCAGTTCCGCCAGGAATTCGGGATCGTTGCGGCAGTTCCGCCAGGCTTCGTTCAGTTCGTGCAGCGCTTCCATAAGCGTTTCAGCGACGAACCGACCGCCGTAACGGCCAAAATGGCCGATCGAGTCGGGAAACTGGCTGAAATCGACCGGGTTACGCATGGCTTTCGCAGTCATACACACCTCGTAAAAATGCGCGCATCAGGGTGGCGTCTTTAACGCCTTTGGCGGATTCTACCCCACTGCTGACATCGACCGCATAGGGATGAACTTGCCGGATCGCCTCGACAACGTTGTCGGAATGTAGTCCGCCCGCCAGAATCAGCGGCTTATGCCGTTTAGCCGGAATCCGTGCCCAGTCAAAACCTTGGCCGGTCCCGCCCATTTTTTGACCGCCGTGGCTGTCGAGCAACAGGCCGGTGGCATTGGCGAACCGTTGTTCGTAATCCCGCACGTCCGCGCCCGCGCCCATTGGTACAGCTTTAAGGTAGGGTCGGCCAAAAACGGCGCACACGTCGGGTTCCTCATCGCCGTGAAATTGCAGCAGGTCGATCCGCACCGACTCCAGCATGGCGCGCACCGTTGCAGGCTCCGCGTTCATGAACAGGCCGACTACTGTCATGAATGGCGGTAAAACCGCGACAATCCGTTGCGCCGTTTTCACGTCCACGAACCGGGGACTGGGTGGATAAAACACCAAGCCGATGGCGTCCACGCCCAGTTCAGCCGCCATCATTCCGTCTTCCGGACGGGTAATGCCGCAGATTTTGACGCGAGTACGAGGAATCGGGGGCATGGCTTCAGGGCGTGATCGAGGGGGACGGTCGGGAAGGTGCAAAGACTAACAGAAATCTAGCCGGTTTGCAGGGGTCGCTTGCCTTTGCCATCCAGGTTCATTAGTCTCATTTTTCCGGTTTTTCCGGTTAATGCCTTTTTGATAATCTGAAATTCGCAGGCCCCTGGCGGAAACCATCCCAGAGGCTGGTTCCCCTGTTAGCCCTTAGCCTTTGGCCGCAGTCCCCATGCTCCCTGTTATCGCTATCGTTGGCCGCCCTAACGTCGGCAAATCCACCCTGTTCAATTCTCTGACCCGCACCCGCAATGCACTGGTGGCGGATATGCCCGGTTTGACCCGCGATCGTCAATATGGCCTCGGTCAGCGCGGCCCACAGCCTTATATGGTGGTGGATACCGGCGGTTTAACCGGTGAGGACGCCGGAATGGATGGCCTGGTAGCACGCCAGGTCTGGCGAGCCATTGATGAAGCCGATGCCGTATTGCTGCTGGTGGATGGTCGCGCCGGTCTGACCGTCGCCGACGAAGAGATTGCCGGTCAACTACGCCGCGCCGGTAAAACCCTGCATTTGGTGATCAACAAAGCCGAACATCGCGATCCGGATCTGCTCAGCGCTGATTTCCACGTCCTCGGGCTGGAGCATCTGCACATCATTGCCGCTGTTCATAATCAGGGCGTCGAGGATCTGATGGAGGAGGTGCTGGCAGCGTTGCCAGGCAGTGAGGAATCCGGTGAAACCACAGCGTCGCCGGTGCCGGAAGGCGTGATCCGGCTAGCGATTGCCGGTCGGCCTAATGTCGGCAAATCCACTTTGGTTAACCGCCTGCTGGGCGAGGAACGGATGCTGGCCAGCGACCTGCCCGGCACCACCCGTGACAGCGTCGCAGTGCCTTTTGAACGCGACGGTCAGCGCTATCTGCTGATCGACACCGCCGGGGTGCGTCGTCGGGCGCGGGTGAGTGAAGTCGTGGAGAAGTTCAGTGTCGTCAAGACCCTGCAAGCGATTCAGCAATCTCACGTCACAGTCCTGGTGCTGGACGCCCAACAAGGGGTCAGCGATCAGGACGCTAGCCTGTTGGGGTTGATTGTAGACAGTGGCCGGGCGTTGGCGATTGCCGTTAACAAGTGGGACCATCTCGATCCTGACACCCGTACTCAAGTCAAACGTGATCTGGATCGCCGACTGGGCTTTCTCGACTTCGCCAAAATCCATTTTATTTCCGCGCTGCACGGAACGGGCGTCGGCGAACTGCTCGGTTCAGTTCGTCAGGCTTACGCCGCCGCCACCCGTAAGCTGGCGACGCCAGAATTGACGCGCATTCTCGAAGACGCACTGGCGGCTCATCAGCCGCCCCTGGTGCATGGTCACAGCATCAAACTGCGCTATGCCCATCAGGGAGGGCAAAATCCACCTATGGTCATCATTCATGGCAACCGGGTTGACCATGTGCCAGAAACTTACCGACGCTATCTGGCTAACGTCTATCGCAAACGGCTGGATCTGTGGGGAACACCGATCCGCGTTGAATTTCGCGGGGGGAAGAATCCTTATCAACCCTCGCCAACGGCGCGTGGTCGGGTTCAGAAGAATGGCGATCGCCACAAAAAAGATCGATAAGCAATAGTACTCACTAACGCCAGCAAACCCCGATGGATTTTTCCCTGTCAAGATAGGAAGTTGAACAACCTGAGTTATCTAAGAACCCCCTGTCCATGAGAGGAACAGGGGTGAGTGCGGATGAACTGTCGGGTTAACGGGAAGATGGCGGGTTGCTGGTCGGGCAGGTTTTGATGCCGAACAGTGTGTAGGCCGGGCACCAGCCCATCAGTGCGGTGGCGATGAGGACGACGCCGATCCACCCCCAGGCGCCGATCTGTCCCATCAGTGCGAGGAGAATCAGCAGGGCACCCACGACCAGGCGGGCGATTTTGTCAGCCGGACCGACGTTTTTAACAAAGTTCATGGGGTTAAACCTCCGTAACGATTGCAGGTCAACCGGTATTCTAAGCAACTTTGCCTGTTCCTGCTTGCGAATTGTCAATGTCCCTGGCGGCTTCGACTATCATTCTTCATCCAGCCGTGAAAATACGCAAAGCGTTGGAGCGCCCGGTGGTGGCGCGGGCAGAATGGCGAACCCCGACGACGGGATTTTCGCCGCCACAGCGACCAGAGTGCGCCGATGTATGTCCCCATGCGGTCATTAACCTGGCCGAACTGTTTTTTTAACCTGTGACTGACTCCTCTTTCTGACCGCAATGACTGAGCTTGCTCTATTTAATCATGACGCCACCGAGCGATTGCCGCTCAAAATATTCACTGAAAAAGCGTATCTGGATTATTCCATGTACGTCATTCTCGACCGGGCTTTACCGCATATCGGCGACGGACTGAAACCCGTACAAAGGCGCATTATTTACGCCATGTCCGAACTGGGTTTAAACGCTGGCGCCAAGCATAAAAAATCCGCCCGCACGGTCGGTGACTGCCTGGGAAAATATCATCCACATGGCGATTCAGCCTGTTACGAAGCGATGGTATTAATGGCGCAGCCCTTCTCTTATCGCTACACGCTAGTGGATGGGCAGGGTAACTGGGGTTCACCGGATGATCCCAAGTCCTTTGCCGCCATGCGCTATACCGAAGCGCGGTTATCACCCTTCGCCCAGGTTCTATTATCTGAACTGGGTCAAGGTACGGTGGACTGGACGCCCAATTTTGACGGTACTCTGGACGAACCGGTTTTACTGCCCGCCCGGTTGCCGAATGTGCTTCTCAATGGCGCAACCGGCATTGCCGTCGGTATGGCCACAGACATTCCCCCCCATAATCTCGGTGAAATAGCTGCTGCCTGTATTTATCTACTGGATCATCCTGACTGCGGGCCGGACACTTTACTGGATATTGTACCCGCACCGGATTATCCGGGTGGCGCGGAAATCATTACCCCCCGTGAAGAATTGCGGAAGCTCTATCAGACCGGTAATGGCTCAGTGCGCTTGCGCGCCCGCTTTGAACGGGATAATGGCGATGTGGTGATAACCGCCTTGCCGCATCAGGTGTCCGGGGCGCGGATTATGGAGCAGATCGCTGCGCAAATGCGCGATAAAAAGCTGCCCATGGTCGAGGATTTACGCGACGAGTCCGATCACGAAAATCCGACTCGCCTGGTGCTGGCGTTGCGTTCCAACCGGGTCGATGTGGATTTATTGATGGACCACCTGTTCGCCACGACCGATTTGGAGAAAAGCTACCGGGTTAATCTCAATATGATCGGTCTGGATGGCCGACCCCAGGTCAAGAATCTCCAGCAGATTCTCGAAGAATGGCTGCGCTACCGGGTGATCACCGTGCGGCGGCGGCTGGAATTCCGCCTGAATCAGGTTGAGCAGCGCCTGCATATTCTCGATGGCTTGTTGATCGCCTATCTCAACCTGGACGAAGTCATTCGCATTCTGCGCACTGAGGAAAAACCCAAGCCGGTACTGATGGCCCGCTTCCAACTGTCCGATATTCAGGCTGAGGCGATTCTGGAGACCAAGCTGCGCCATCTGGCCCGGTTGGAGGAGATAAAATTACGTGGCGAGCAGGATCAGTTGCGCAAGGAACAGGAACAGTTGCAGGAATTGCTGAATGCCGAAAAGCGATTGAAGACACTGATCCGTAAAGAAATTCAGGATGACGCCAAGCGTTATGCTGATCCACGCCGCTGCCCCTTGGTGGAACGGCGGCCCGCGCAGGCCCTGGATGAGACCAGTCTGGCGCCGAGCGAACCGATCATCGTGGTGCTATCGCAAAAGGGCTGGGTGCGGGCCGCCAAAGGCCGCGAGATCGACGCCTCAGCGCTCAGCTACAAGTCCGGCGACAGTTTCCTGGGTCAGGCGCAGGGGCGCAGCAATCAATCTGCGGTGTTTCTCGATACCACTGGACGTACTTACACCTTGCCTGTAGCAAATCTGGCTTCAGCACGGGGTTACGGCGAACCGCTGACCGGCAAGCTCAGTCCCCCGGATGGCGCCCGGTTTATCAGCGTGTTGCTGGGCAACCCCGAAGACCTTTATCTGCTGGCGACCGATGCCGGCTATGGTTTTATCTGCGCCTTCGACGATCTGCTCAGCCGCAACAAGGCAGGCAAGGTCGTGTTGACGGTGCCGGAAGGGGCGGAAATCCTCCCGCCATTGCTGGTCGCAAGTCTGGAGACTGAGCGGTTAGCGGTGGTCAGTAGCAGTGGCCGGCTGCTACTATTTCCAGTCAACGACCTGCCGTGCCTGCCCAAGGGCAAAGGCAACAAGATCATCGACTTGCCTGGCGAGGAACGGTTAACAGCGCTGACCCTGTTGCCGCTGGACCAAAACCTGATTCTGACTGCTGGCAAACGGGACATGAAGCTCAAACCTGCCGATTTGGAAGGCTATGCGGGTGAACGAGGCCGACGGGGCAAACCACTGCCGCGCGGCTTCCAGAGGGTGGAGCGGCTGGCGGCGGGAGAGTGATTCAGTCGTCAGCACAGCGCCCATAAAAAAAGCCGGGTTCATTAATCGACCCGGCTAAAGAACCACCAAAGGAAGGTGTGGAGAAGAACAACATCTGAACGATGTTGAGCGTAGCTTAAGCGGAATGTTGCACTGCGTCAAGAGTGTTGGCCGGGATACGCGCAATTTTTTTGCGGCGCAATAAAAAACGCCGGGATTATTGCTAACCCCGGCAAAGAACCACCAAAGGAGGATTTGGAGGACAACATTCTCGATGAATGTTGCAGTGCAATATAAAGGTTTATGCTGCATCGCGTCAAGAAGTTTTCATCGCTACTACGCTTAATTTTATTTTATTTATAATATTCAAATACATATGAGTCTGGCTTACAACGGCATCGACGCTGCCGCTCAATCATGCTGCAACACCAGCTTGCCCAACTGTTCCGCAGCCAACAACCGTTGATGGGCAGCGACTGCCTGATCGAGTGGAAAAACCCGATCAATAACGGGTTCAATACGGTGTTCCGCAACAAAGCGCAGCATGGCCGCAAATTCTTCCGGCGACCCCATGGTGGAGCCGATGATGCGCGCCTGGCGAAAGAACAGTCGCACCGCGTCCAAACCGGGCGGATTACCCGCAGTTGCGCCATACATCACCAGCCGTCCCGCCGGCTTCAGCACCGAGAAGCAGCTTTTGAAAGCCGGGCCGCCCGTACCGTCAATCACCACGTCCACGCCGCCAGTCAGTTGGGTCAACTGCTTATCCCAATCCTCAGCACGGTAATTGACGCCGCCCGCTGCGCCCATCTGCCGGGCCTGCGCCAGCTTGGCCTCGTCGCCACTGGTGACAAAGGCCCGTGCGCCCAGCGCCACCGCCCATTTCAAGGCGAAGGTAGCGACCCCGCCGCCAATACCCGTGACCAGCACGGTTTCCCCCGGTTGCGCCGCCGCCTGGGTCATCAGCGCTCGCCAGGAAGTCAAACCGGCTAATGGAATCGCCGCCGCTTGTTGCCAGTTCAAATGCGCCGGCTTGGGGAACACATGGCTAGCCGGTACGCACAGATACTCGGCAAACGTGCCAGGATCTGGCATCCCCAACACCCGGAAAGTCGGGCTGGGAAAACGCGGATCGACGCCCCAGTCATAGGCCGGGTAGATCATCACCTCCTGGCCGAGCAACTCCGCTGGCACATCCGGACCGAGTTGGTCAACGACGCCCGCGCCATCGGAACCCATGATGCAGGGCAAGCGGATACCGGGGTATTGGCTGAGGGTGATCCAGACATCGCGGCGGTTCAAGGCTGAGGCGTGGAGTCGAACGCGCACCTGGCTTGGACCGGGTTCGGGCGTGGCGATGTCTTCAACGGTCAACTGTTCGGGGCCACCAAGCTGGCGGAGAAGGATAGCTTTCATCGGCGGAAGTCCTCAATAGAGGTTGAAAAATGCAGGGCATTGCGCGGGTGGTTATTCACTTCCCGCCAAAATGTTCTACGGTTATCTGGACAAGTTTAGCTTGGCTGACCGAGCGTCGCCGGCGGTGGCTTCGATCAAACTCTCGAAAACGACCGCGTCGGGCAGCGCCGAGTACTGCTAGATCAAGTCCGTCCCTCCCGGACGGTCATTGATCCCTAACCACCAGACTGATGAGAAGCACGATGACTGACACCCCCATCAATATGACGCGCCCGCTCGACCTGACGCATGAGAAACATAACGTTGGCCCGCAGCGCATCCAGCGGCCGATTTACGTGGATTTATTGCCAACCTGCAACAACGCCTGTCCGGCGGGCGAAAACATCCAGGCCTGGCTGACCCACGCCCAAGCGGGCCGCTTCAAGGAGGCCTGGCAGAGCCTGACCGAAAATAACCCGATGCCGGCGATTCATGGCCGGGTGTGTTACCACCCTTGCGAGAGCGCCTGTAATCGCGGCAAGCTGGATTCTTCAGTCAGTATCCACGCGGTTGAACGCTTCCTGGGCGACCTGGCCTTGCAGGAAAACTGGCAGCTTGAAGTCGCTACGCCCTCTACCGGCAAGCGGGTGCTGATCGTCGGCGCTGGCCCCAGCGGACTCTCTGCCGCCTATCACCTGGCTCGCCTGGGCCATGAGGTCGAAATCCACGAAGCCGGACCCATGGCCGGCGGCATGATGCATTTCGGCATTCCCTCCTACCGGCTGCCGCGTGATGTGCTGGATGCCGAGGTCAAGCGGATTGAGAACATGGGCGTCAAGATCGTTCTCAATCATCGGGTCGATGACCTGTTGACTGAAAAGCGGGAAGGCGATTTCGACGCGATCTTTGTCGCGGTCGGCGCCCACATCAGCAAGCGCACCGACATCCCATCGCGCGACGCCGGCAAGATGCTGGACGCCATCAGCTTCCTCAAGGATGTCGAGACCGGTAATGCCCCGAAACTGGGCCGGCGGGTCGCCATTTACGGCGGCGGCAACACGGCCATGGACGCCGCCCGCGTCGCCAAACGGCTGGGCTATGAGCCGCTGATTATCTATCGCCGCGACCGCGCCCACATGCCCGCTCACGATTTCGAGGCGACCGAGGCGCTGGAAGAAGGGGTGAAAATCCACTGGCTGCGCACCATCAAGAACATCGACGAAACGACCTTCACCGTAGAAGTCATGGAAGTCGACGAAAAGGGCCGGCCACGTCCCACCGGGCAGTTTGAGACGCTGGAAGCCGACGCGCTGATTATGGCGCTGGGTCAGGACGTCGACACCAGCTTCATGCACAAGGTGCCTGGGGTGCAGTTCAAGGCGGACGGCGTGGTCATCGTCAACGAGCAGATGATGACCGGCAGTCCAGGTCTGTTCGCCGGCGGCGATATGGTCCCGTCCGACCGCACCGTGACGATTGGCGTGGGCCATGGCAAGAAAGCCGCCCGGAATATCGACGCCTGGTTGCGTGGCGAAGCTTACGTCAGTCCGCCCAAGCATGATCTGGCGACCTTCGACAAGTTGCATGTCTGGTACTACACCGATGCCGCCCAGCGCCCACAAGGTCATTTGGACATTAAAGGCCGCCAGAGCAGCTTCGAGGAAGTGGTGGCCGGCCTGACTGCCAAGGAAGCGCTGTATGAAGCCAAGAGGTGCCTGTCCTGCGGCAATTGCTATGAATGCGACGGCTGCTTCGGCGCCTGTCCCGAAGATGCCATCATCAAACTGGGGCCGGGCAAGCGCTACCGCTACAACTACGATCTCTGCACCGGCTGCGCGGTGTGCTTCGAACAATGCCCCTGCCACGCCATCGAGATGATCCCCGAACCGGCGGAAGCGTAATCATTAAAATCCATTCCTCACCCCCGACCCCTCTCCCGCCCGTGGGAGTGGGGAGCGCCCGGTGATCAAAACCCCCTGTCCGCGCCATCCACCGCGGGCTCAGCGAGAACCACGACATGACTGAACGGCAAGTGACCACCATTGACGGTAATGAAGCGGCAGCTTACGTCGCCTACCGGGTGAACGAAGTTTGCACCATTTATCCGATCACGCCCTCCTCGACCATGGCTGAACTGGCCGATCAGTGGGCGTCGGAAGGCGTCAAGAACATCTGGGGCAGCATTCCCCTGGTCATGGAAATGCAGAGCGAAGGCGGCGCGGCGGGTGCGGCGCACGGCGCTTTGCAGACCGGATCTTTGACCACGACGTTTACCGCATCGCAGGGGCTCATGCTGATGATCCCCAACATGTACAAGATCGCCGGTGAATTGACCTCGGCGGTGTTCCACGTCGCCGCCCGTTCGCTGGCGACTCAAGGTCTGTCGATTTTCGGCGACCATCAGGATGTGATGGCGGTACGCGCCACCGGCTTCTGTCTGCTCGCTTCCGCCTCGGTGCAGGAAGCGCATGACATGGCGCTGATCGCTCAAGCGGCAACGCTGGAAGCACGGGTGCCCTTTATCCACTTCTTCGACGGTTTCCGCACCTCGCACGAGGTGAACAAGCTGACCCTGCTCGCTGACGACGAAATCCGGGCGATGATCCGCGACGATCTGGTGCTGGCCCACCGCGCCCGGGCGCTGAATCCTGACCGGCCCTTCATTCGCGGCACCGCCCAGAATCCTGATGTCTATTTCCAGAGCCGCGAAACGGTCAACCCGTTCTACGCCAGGGTGCCGGGCATCGTTCAAGCGGCTATGGACAAATTTGCCGGCATCACGGGGCGTCAGTACAACCTGTTCGATTACTTCGGCGATCCGCTGGCCGAGCGGGTCATCATTCTGATGGGTTCCGGCGCGGAAACCGCCTGCGAAACCGCCGAGTATCTGAATCAGCACGGCGAGCGGGTCGGGGTAATCCAGGTGCATCTGTACCAGCCGCTGTCGGCCAGCCATTTCCTGGCAACATTACCGGCCAGCGTTAAGTCCATCGCCGTCATCGAGCGCACCAAGGAGCCGGGGACGTCCGGCGAGCCGATGTACCTGGAAGTCGTCAATACCCTGGTGGAAGCGCAGACTGCGGGGACCTTGCCCGGGGCGACCATGCCGCGAATCATCGGCGGTCGCTATGGGCTGTCGTCCAAGGAATTCACCCCGGCCATGTGCAAGGCGGTATTCGACGAATTGAGCAAGGAGCGGCCCAAGAACCATTTCACGGTCGGCATCAATGACGACGTAATGCACACCAGCCTGGAGGTCGATGCGAGCTTCATCATCGAGTCCGATAAGGTGGTGCGGGCCATGTTCTACGGGTTGGGCGCGGACGGTACGGTCGGCGCAAACAAGAACTCGATCAAGATTATCGGTGATGACCCGGAGTTTTACGCCCAAGGCTATTTCGTTTACGACTCCAAAAAGTCCGGTTCGCAAACGGTCTCCCATCTGCGCTTCGGCCCCGATCCGATCCGTGCGCCCTACCTGGTGCAATCCGCCAACTTCATCGGTTGCCACCAGTTCAACTTCCTGGATCGCGGTGATGTACTCAAGAATGCCACGCCGGGCGCAGTCTTCCTGTTGAACACCAGCCCCCACGAGCCAGAGGAGGGCTGGGATCGACTCCCACGTCCGGTGCAGGAGGAGATCATCGCCAAGAAGCTGAAGGTTTACGGGATCAACGCCGAAAAAGTGGCCCTTGACAACGGGATGGGGACGCGGATCAACACGATCATGCAAACCTGTTTCTTCGCCATTTCCGGGGTGCTGCCGCGCGATAAAGCGATTGAGAAGATCAAATACTCAATCAAGAAGAGCTACACCCGCAAGGGCGAAGAAGTGGTGCGCAAGAACTTCGAGGCGGTGGATAACACTCTGATTAATCTGCGTGAAATCAAGGTTCCTGATCGAGCCACCAGCACCCGCGAATTGCCGTTAGTGGTGTCGGCCAATGCGCCGGAGTTTGTACAGAATGTGACAGCGATGATGATGGCCGGGCGCGGCGATGAACTGCCCGTCAGCGCCCTGCCCGTCGATGGCACTTATCCCAGCGCCACCACCCAGTGGGAGAAGCGCAATATCTCCACCTTTGTGCCGATCTGGGAGCCGGATATCTGCATTCAGTGCGGCAATTGCAGCATGGTCTGCCCGCACGGCGTGATCCGCTCCAAGTTCTACAACGAAGCCAGTCTGGAGACCGCCCCCAAGGCGTTTAAGACCGCGCCGATCGACGCCCGGGGCTTCCCGGACATCCGTTATACCCTGCAAGTGTATCTGGAAGACTGCACGGGTTGCGGACTCTGTGTGGAAGTTTGCCCGGCCAAGAGCAAGGAACAGTCCGGGCATAAAGCCATCAACATGGCGCTTAAGGAACCCGTCCTGGAGAATGAACGGGCTAATATCGGCTTCTTCGAGACCCTGCCGGAAATCGATCGCGGCCGGGTGGACTTCTCCACGGTGCGCGGGGTGCAGTTCCTGCCGCCGCTGTTTGAATTCTCCGGAGCCTGCGCCGGATGTGGCGAGACGCCCTACGTCAAGCTGCTCTCACAACTGTTCGGCGACCGGTTGTTGGTGGCCAATGCGACCGGTTGTTCCTCGATTTATGGCGGCAATCTGCCCACCACGCCCTGGGCGGTCAACAGCGAAGGGCGCGGCCCGGCCTGGTCCAACTCGCTGTTTGAGGACAACGCCGAATTTGGTCTGGGCTTCCGCCTGACCGCCGACAAGCATTTGGAATACGCCCGCGAATTGCTCAAGGCGCTGGCCGGACGGATCGGCGAAGAGTTGGTGGACGATCTCCTGAATGCCGAGCAGATCACCGAAATCGACATTCGCCGGCAGCGCGGTCGGATGGCCGAACTCAAGCTGCGGTTGCGGGAAATCGATGACCCGCGCGCCGCGCAGTTGCTGGCGGTAGCCGATCAGTTGGTGCGACGCAGCGTGTGGATCGTCGGCGGCGACGGCTGGGCCTATGACATCGGCTCGTCGGGCGTTGACCATGTGCTGGCCAGTGGCCGCGACGTGAACATTCTGGTGATGGACACGGAGGTGTATTCCAATACCGGCGGCCAGATGTCGAAATCCACCCCGATGGGGGCCGTGGCCAAGTTCGCGGCCGCCGGCAAGCAGGGCGGCAAGAAAGATGTGGCGTTGCAGGCCATTTCCTACGGCAATGTGTATGTCGCCCGCATCGCGATGGGCGCTAATCCGCAGCAGGCGTTGCTGGCCTTCCGCGAAGCGGAAGCCTATGACGGACCGTCGCTGATTCTGGCGTATAGCCACTGCATCGCTCACGGCATCAACATGCAACGCGGGCTGGATCAGCAGCATTTGGCAGTGGAATGCGGACACTGGCCGTTGTTCCGCTACAACCCGGCAGTGCGCGAGTCCAACGAGAATCCGTTTGTTCTCGATTCCGGGCGGCCGAAAATTCCGCTCAAGAAGTACGCTTATAACGAGGTGCGCTACAAGGTGCTGGTGCATACCAACCCCGCCGAGGCCGAGCGTCTGATGGAGATGGCCCAACAGGGTATCAACCGGCGCTGGTCGGTTTACGAGGACATGGCGGCTCGCGACGGCGGCACGTTCGTTCCGAAATTCAAGTAATCAAGTCAGGTATCAGGCGCTGGCGTCAGGCTGGGAAACTGGAGCCTGACGCCAGGACCCCTGGAACCTCATTCCGGTACGCAGAAGGAATTATCATGGATTTAACCACTACTTACATGGGGATGAAACTCAAGCATCCCATCGTGGCGTCGTCCTCGCCGCTGTCGGGGAGCGTGGCGGGCGTCAAGCGCCTGGAAGATGCCGGTGCATCCGCCGTGGTCCTGTTTTCGCTGTTCGAAGAACAGTTGAAGCATGATAGTGCGGCGTTGGAATACCTGATGAACGCTGGCACGGAGAGTTTCGCCGAATCGCTGAGCTATTTGCCGGAGATCGACGACTACACGGTTGGGCCGGATACTTATCTGGATCTGCTGCGGCGGTCGTCCGAGGCCGTGGATATCCCGGTGATCGGCAGCCTGAACGGCATCACCAATTCCGGCTGGATCGAGTATGCCCAGTTGATGCAGCAGGCCGGCGCCAAAGGCATCGAGCTGAACATCTACTACATCCCCGCCGATCTGACCACCAGTGGCCGGGCGGTCGAGGAGCGGTACATCGAGATCGTCAAGGCGGTCAAAGCCTCGGTGACGATTCCGGTCGCGGTCAAGCTCAGTCCGTTTTTCAGCGCCATCGGCTCGATGACCAAGGCGTTGGATGATGCCGGGGCTGATGCACTGGTGCTGTTCAACCGATTCTATCAGCCGGATTTCGATCTGGAAAAGCTGGAAGTTGCGCCGAATCTGAACCTGAGTACTGCCGATGAGATTCGCCTGCCGCTGTTGTGGATTGCGGTGTTGTACGGGAAATTGCGGGCTTCGCTGGGCGCGACCCGTGGGGTGCATACGCCAATTGAGATCGTCAAGTACCTGATGGCCGGTGCCGATGCGGTGATGACCACCTCGGCGTTGCTGAAAAATGGCGTGGATTACCTAACGACCCTGCGGAATGGATTGCAGGCCTGGATGGAGATGAACCAATACCAGTCAGTGGCGCAAATGAAGGGGTCGATGAGCCAGCAGAATGTGGCCGATCCGACTGCTTTCGAGCGCGCCAACTACATCAAGACGCTTGAAAGTTATAAGGGTGATTACATTTAGCTTTATCCGTCTGATTTTCAGTCTGATTGACCTCAGCGTCGCTTGGAGGTCTTACGGGGATTGCGAGGAATGCAATCCCCTTTTTTATCGGGATTGGCGTGAAAAACCCCAGCCGTATGATCTCAGGATTTTCGCTTAGGCAGGTGGGTAGGCGAGGCGGGCGCGGGTTTCAAAGGGTGTCCGCTTCGCTGAACGACATGGCGGCTTCACGACTTGGATTTGATCTGCACCGTCCAGGCGTCAGAGGGGAGGTTCATTGTGGCGATCACCTTTTGGCAAAACTGGTAGATTGCGTTAGCGCTGCCGTGGGTTTCAACGCAATAGCCGTTCGTGAGCTGTTTGGGGTTGCGAAAACCTTGTGGACTATCGGCGATTTTGTGCGGATATTTTGCCAGTACCGCCGCAAATTCGGCGGGTTCAGCTTTAGCTAGACTTTCCAAAATGTTATATAGCATTCCTATACAAGTTGTGGAATATTCAAGTACCAGTGGGGTTTTTTAAAATTAAAAACTTTTTTGTTGAGGAAATTGAAAAAGCTGCATTTAACCTGCATAAATGTTTTATTTCCAATCGGCAGGTTATAAACCTCTGCCTTTAGGTGGAAATGTCTTTAGCACGCACTCTTTCAAGGGTCCAGCTTGAGCGGAGAGCACGAATGAATCGAGAGCGTTATCGACACGGAGCGCATATGGTTACGGAGTTGAAAGATCACTTTGTCTGGAAGACCAAGTACAGTTACCCGGTGTTGCGTGGAGAGATCGGCTTGCGGTTACGCCAAAGGCTTCGAGCAGTCTGTGTAGAACAAGAGATGACGATGATCGAAGGGAATATTCGCCCGAATCACGTTCACCTCCTGGTCAGTGCGCCGACGCATCGATCCCCGGCCAAGATGGCCCAATATCTGAAGGGGCGAAGTTCGTATCGGTTACAGCGCGAGTTTCGTGAGTTACAGAAACGGTATTGGGGCCAACATCTCTGGGGGCGGAGCTACTTTTGTGCCACGGTGGGGGCCGTAACTGAGGAACAAGTCAAGCGTTATATCGAACAACAAGAAGACGAATCCGGTACCTTTCAAGTTTGGGATGAACCTCCCCCGCCAGCGGAATGCGCTTTAGGCGGATTCATCCGGTGAGTACCTGACTTTAGTCTGAACGGGCGTTCACGCCCTGATCAACCTACCGGCTTTAGCCGGTTAGTCATTGAGATTTTGGAGCGTTGGATAAGAGAATATTCACCAGCAGACAAAAGTTCGATAATCACGCTGCTATTCTACTTGCTTAACCACTGGAATCGCCGTAATACCGACTTACACCCACAGGTAGTCGGTTTACCGCAAGATGCCTTAGCTGATTGTTCACGCATACTAGCCAATTTTATTTACAAAAATATGATGATTTTGCAGCCAATATTTGTAAACAGGCAGGAGCAATTTATTTTCGCTATGCAGATGACCAGATGATCTTATTAAACGGTCGAATTAAAGTTGAAAATCTTCTGCTCCTGCTCACCCGTAATCTTGACCGCTATGGCCTACGGGTGAATCAAAAAAAGTCAAATTGTGGGAAACGCCAGAGTTAATTAAACATCGATGCCGAAAAATTCAGGCAATTTTTGCCACTAATGTTGATAATAAAAACCCGGAACTGGTTAGAAAGTTTGTCAATGCTTATTTGATGATGGATCAGGAGGAACTAGCTAATACTTGGAATAAAGGTATACCGCTACTCAACCGCCTGTTGTGGGCCAAGCTTGAATCACTACCAGATAGTCTTTTTAACCAAGTAATGGATCGATTTATTGATGATCCGTTTCTGCTACAGGCCACTGCCCAGAAACTGAATCGCATTAGTAAATTGAATAAATTACTCAAATCTCCAGTTGACCTCAACGAACGGATTCGAACTATAGCGAGCAGGGCGGTACATAATGCTTTTCACCATGAGGCATATACCTTTGCCCGAGAAATTGGGGATACGCATCTCATTAAATTCCTCGTCGAACGAATTGATGAGTTGGATCGCATCATGCACTTGAACATCATTGAGAGCAGTGAGAATTCCGGAGAATTATCGGATTTATGATAAGGCTCTTTTAGATTGCTATTGACGAGGAAAAATGATTTATCTAAGGAGTAACGAGGATTAACCGATGACTAACTTAACGATTGAAAATCTGCAAGTCAGCGACTTACCACCAGAATGGGCGCAACGACTCCAAGCAGAGCCGGAGCAAACCGTGACTGTGCGCATCGATACGGAAGATCGGAAGCCGACTCAACCAGAACCTTCATTCACGACCGACGACCCGGCTTTTGGCATCTGGCGAGATTACGACGCAGCCACGGATGTCGCCGCGTTTGTAAGACGCCTACGTGCTCCTCGTTACCGCCGTAACGGTTCGCGTAATCCAGGTTGAACCATGCTCATCGACACTGATGTACTGATCTGGCATTTACGCGGTTATTCCAAAGCCACGCAACGTCTGGATCAACTTTTCAGGCTAACTTTATCGGCAGTCACCTACTTGGAACTGTTACAGGGGATGCGCAATCGCACCGAGCTACTGGCCTTGCAAAAAAACCTTGCCTTGCGGAAAGCCGAACGCTTACCCCTGACACCGGCCATTACCGAACGTGCCATCGTTGTTAATGGAACAGTTAGGGCTGTCTCATGGCTTACAATTGGGTGACGCCTTGATTGCTGCCACCGGATTGGAACACCAACTGACCCTGCTGACCGCGAATACGAAGCATTTTAGCGCGGTTGATGGTCTTCAACTCGAACGCTTCGAACCGGGAGAACCCTCGCGGTAGGCGCTTTTGGTCTTCCCTTAGACAAGCACGGAAACCCGTTGATACCGACTCTCATCCCCATGACCACCTGGCCCCGCTGGATTGCCGACCTGCACCGCCTGCTTGGCATCCGCCCGCAATTCATCCTCTCTGGGCCGATTCGCGATCTGTTCCTGACTCTCCTTGACGGGCAAACCGTCCTGTTGCCGATCCTGGACTGTCTCTGGGAAGCGCTGGCCATCCACGGCTATCAATACCTACTGGTCTATGACCGGGTGGACGGGCTGCGCCTCCATCCCGACACCCCCGCGACCCGGCAAGGGGCCAGCCGCACACTCCACCAGGATTTCCAGGGCGCCCCGGTTCCGGTCAGTCTGAACCGCCTGCCCACCGTCCTGCGCGCCTTGATCACCGCTAACGTCCGCGCCGCCGCCGTCATTGACTCCGCCTCCCGAGTGCCGATCAGCGTCCAGCAACTCACCGAAGCCGAGCACGAATTCTTCACCGCCTGCGAAAAACTCGCCTACGTGGCCCATCCCATCATCGCCGCCCCCGACCGCACTCCCCGGTTCAATCCACTGCTCTGGCTGTGCCACCGCGAGAACGATCTGCCGTCCTGGTTCACCCTCGACAACGAAGCCGTCCACCGCCTGACCCTCCCCGCCCCCGACTTCGACGCGCGCCGCCATGCGGCGGAACTGCTGGCGCCCTCCTTCGCTGACCACGACCAGGCCGTCCCCGAACAGCACCGGGAATTCGCCAACAGCTTCGCCCAACTCACCGAGGGGCTGAGTCTGCACAGCCTGTTCGCCATCGCCCAACTGGCCGAAGCGCAACGCCTGCCGCTGGCCGACATCGGCGACGCCGTGCGCTGTTTTCAAGTCGGCGAACTGGACAACCCTTGGAAAAAAGCCTACCTGCGCGAACGCATCCAGAACGCCGCCGAAATCATCGGCCAGCGGGTCAAGGGCCAGCAACCGGCGATCATTAAAACCGTGGATATCCTCATGCGCTCGGTGATGGGGCTGACCGGCGCGCACACCGCCGCGACCTCCAGCCGCCCGCGTGGCGTACTGTTCTTCGCTGGTCCCACCGGGGTGGGCAAAACCGAACTGGCCCGCGCGCTGACTGCGCTGCTGTTCGGCGATGAACGCGCCTACATCCGTTTCGACATGAGCGAATTCGCCGCCGAACACGCCGACGCCCGCCTGCTCGGCGCGCCGCCCGGCTATGTCGGCTACGATGCCGGCGGCGAACTGACCAACGCTGTTCGCGCCCGCCCGTTCAGCGTGGTGCTGTTTGACGAAATCGAAAAAGCCCATCCGCGCATCCTCGACAAATTCCTGCAAATCCTCGAAGACGGGCGCTTGACCGACGGGCGCGGCGATACCGTGTACTTCTCCGAAGCCATTCTGATTTTCACCTCCAATCTCGGCATCACCATCGAAGACAACACCGGCCAGCGCCGGCTCCGCATCCAGCCCGGCGAACCGTATGAACAGGTCGAGCGGCAGGTGCGCGCCGCGATCAGCGACTACTTCAAATTCACCCTGGGCCGCCCGGAAATCCTTAACCGCATCGGCGACAACATCGTGGTGTTCGACTTCATCCAACCGGCTATCGCCGAACAGATTTTCGCCGGAATGCTCGAACACATCACCCGGCGCATCGCCGACGAACACGATTTGACCCTGTGCATTTCCGAACCGGTGCGACAGCAACTACTGGCCTGGTGTACGGAGGACTTGAGCGACGGCGGGCGCGGCATCGGCAACCGGCTGGAAACCACCTTCGTCAATCCCCTGGCCCGCGCCCTGTTCCACCTCGCCGACGATCAACAGCGCCAACAAATCACGGTGACGGCGGTGCGGCTCGACGACCACATCTACCGCGTGGAGTTAGCCTGAGATGAGCGGCCCCAAGTGCTATCGCTACACCGTCGATCCCGCCCGGCTGGAAGCCGAACGCCAGCGTCGGGAACGGCATGAGTGCCAACAGGCTATCGACCAAACCCGTGCGGCCTGGTCCGCCCTGCCGCAAACCTTGGCCGATCTCCAGCATCGCTATCCCGCTGAAGCCCTGGCTCTCGACCTGACCCCGCCCGCGCCGCCGATGGACGATGCTCTGGCGACCTTGCGTCAGTACCGAAACCGCCTGCATCAGCAACTGCTCCAGGCCCGCGCCGAGCTGCAACGCCTCACTGAACGCGCCGCCGCCAATCACGCCGCCAAAACCCTGCTGGCGGGACTCAGCCCGGAGGCGCCTGCCGTCCTGCGCACCGCCGCCGACGTTCTGCGCGCCAGTGCCCCGCCCTCTCCTGCCGAAGAACGCGATGCCGCATGGCAACGTCTGTTCCAGCGCCTGAACGATGCCGATCAAAGCCATCCCCCGGCGACCTTGATCGAGCGGCGCGATGCCTTTCTCATCGCCGCCAGCGCCTCTCACGCCGAGGCGCTGGCCGCTGAACTGCGCCAGCAGATTCAGCGCCTGAATCAAGCGCAGCGAACCGCGCTGGAACAGCAGCGCCAACAGGAGGAACAAGACGCCGCCCGCCGCTATGCACAACAGGTAATCGGCGAAACGCTGGCGGAACTTGGCTATGACGTGGAGCCGGGTTTCGCCACCCTGTTTGTCGAAGGCGGCGTCGCGCATATCCAGCAACCGGACTGGGGCGACTACTACGTGCGGTTGCGGGTCAAACCCGAGGCGGGCGATCTCAATTTGAACGTGGTGCGGGTGAGTGAAGAACGCGCTTCAACCTCGAATGAACAGGCCCGACGCGACCAGGAGATGGAAGCAACCTGGTGCGCCGCGCATCGCGAGTTACTGCAACGCCTGGCGGAACAGGGCATTGCCAGTCAGTCTCTGCGCGCTCATGCGCCGGGTGAACTCCCCGTTCAATGCGTTCAACCGGATGCCGTGCAACGCCCCAGCCGGGTGCAAAGACGGCAAACTGCCGGACGACTGCGGCAACGGGAGCTTTGAAACCGGGAATCGCCGCTTCAAACCACCCCGGCGCTGTGCGCCACCCCTCCTTATCCAAGGAGGGGAAATTCTATGATACCCTTCAATGTGTTGGTGAGTTGAATGGCCTAATCGGAGATTTTCTTGATGTCACAACCCCCTGATTCCCGCTCTGCCCCCGCCGCCACCGTCCGCGATATTCCTGACGCCACCCGCCGGGATGTTCTGGATGCAACGATCCGCGATGACGCCTCGTTGCCGCGCACCTTGATGCAACTGCCCGCGACGTTGGCAGCGCGTTATCGGATCGTGCAGCCGCTGCCCGCAGCGGGCGGTGAAGCGGATTTGCTGCTGGTCGCGGCGGTGGCGGACGGGCAGCGGTACGTGATCAAGATTTACCGCTATGGGATCGTGGTCAAACCCGAGGTGCTGGCGAAAATCAGCGCGGTGGCCCCGGAGCAGGTGATTCGGCTGATCGATTACGGCCAGGCCGATGGGCATGGTTATGAGGTACTGGAGTATGTGCCGGACGGGTCGTTGCGGCAGCGGCTAACGGCGGGGCCGCTGGCGGAGGGGCAAATTCGGGCGCTGGTGCGGGAGTTGAGCGCGGCGCTGGCCGTCTTGCATCAGCACGACATTCTGCACCGCGACATCAAACCGGAGAATGTGCTGATTCGGCAATGGGAGCCGTTGCGGATTGCCTTGACCGATTTCGGGATTGCTTCGGTGGCGGAGGCGACGCAGCACTTCACGACGACGGCGCGGACGTTGCGCTATGCGGCGCCGGAAGCGGCGACCGGGGTGATTGGGATGGCGGCGGATTATTGGTCGCTGGGGATGGTAATGCTGGAGGCGGTGAGTGGGCGGCATCCGTTTGCCGGGCTGTCGGAGGCGGTGTTGAGTTATCAGTTGGTGACGCAGCCGGTGGATTGCAGCGGGGTGGCGGAACCGTGGCGGACGCTGTGCCGGGGGTTGTTGCTGCGCGATCCGAAACAGCGCTGGGGCCGGGCGGAGATTGAACGGTGGCTGGCCGGGGATGAGAGCTTACGGTTGCCGGTGGATGCGGGGCTGTCCGATGCGGAAGCGTCCCGCGCTCGCCGGTTCTATCGTTTGGGCGGAGTCGAGTGCTGGACGGCGCGGAAACTGGCCACGCAAATGGCGAAACAGTGGGACACGGCGAGCAAGGATTTGGGACGGGGGTTTATCACCGACTGGCTCCGTAATGATTGGGGCGATCAGGATTTAACGCGGGCCGTTCTGGATGTGCTGGACGCCAAGAACGTGAGAGCCGATGAGCAATTGCTGCGGGTGTTGCTCAAGCTCGCGCCCGATTTGCCGCCGGTGTGGAAACAGTGGAGTCTGGCGAAGGAGGACTTGATCGCGGCGGCCCATGCGGCGAATCGCGGTGATGCCGCGAGTCAACGGCTGTTATGGGAGCTGTCTCAAGGTCCGGTTGATGTAATGGGGATTTACGCCGCTGCTGACTATGCGGAATGCCGCCGGATACAAGGCGCTTGGCAACGAACGATCACCGAGTATGAGAAGACGTGGCAAACGGCGCTGGCCTATGGAGTGCCGGAGAAGCTCAAGCCGGAATTGGCAGTAGTGATGCCGGGTTTGTTGTTAGCGGCAATGTCGCCGGCTGAGATCCGAGCCGAAGTAAAAACCTTGGCGGAGCAGCTTATTCATTGCCCGACGTGGCTGGCGGATTTGTTGAAATTGCCGCTGAGTGGCGGCGCGGCGCTGGCGTTACGGATCGTGATGCAGTGGTTGCCCATCGCCGCTGAAATCCGTCAATGCATTACCCCTCAACTACAAGCGTTGTTGAAAGAATTTACCGTACTGCACCACAGCCCGGACTTTAACCAAGACCTGGATGATTTCGAGAAGAATATCCGGGAAGGCGGTTACGGCAATACGCAAGCGGTCGAACAGGCGTTAAGCGCACTGCGGGAAAGAGCCAGTGCCTTGGCCGAGGTGTTGAAACAATACTACGCCCTGTGGGAACAGACGCCAGCCAATAGCGCCGTTTATCCAATATTACAGCGGTGGCAGGCCCGTCTTGCCGCACCACGCTATGAGGATACATTGCTGTTAAGGGAAGATTTGGTGCGTCCCTATCGCTGGCGGATTGTCGCGGAAAGTTGGGAACAGCCAGAGGCGGCGGTCAGTTGGGAGTGCGAAAAGGTAAAATTGCATGATAGCAAAACTTTATCTGTGGCATTTAGCCCGGACGGACGACTACTGGCCAGTGCCTGTGATGGTTATAGTGACAAGACCGTGCGGCTATGGCAGGTCGAGGATCGGCAATGCGTCGCCACCTTGCAGGGGCATACTAATAATGTGACCGCCGTGGCGTTCAGCCCGGACGGGCGGCTGTTGGCCAGTGGCATTTGGGACCTGCGGCTATGGCGGGTTAAGGATCGGCAATGCGTCGCCACCTTGCAGGGGCATACTCGTGGGGTAAGTGCCGTTGTCTTCAGCCCGGACGGGCGACTGCTGGCCAGTGGCAGTTATGACGAGACTGTGCGGCTGTGGCGGGTGGAAGATCGGCAATGCGTCGCCACCTTGCAGGGACATACGACTCTGGTAACCGCCGTGGCGTTCAGCCCGGACGGTCGGTTGCTGGCCAGTGGCAGTTGGGACAAGACCGTGAGGCTATGGCGGGTCGAGGATCGGCAATGCGTCGCCACCTTGCAGGGGCATACCAGTTCGGTAAATGCCGTTGCGTTCAGCCCGGACGGACGACTGCTGGCCAGTGGTAGTAGGGACTATACCGTGCGACTGTGGCGGGTCGAGGAGCCTCAGCAATACGTCGCCACCTTGCAGGGGCATACGAGTTCGGTAACCGCCGTGGCGTTCAGCCCGGACGGGCGACTGCTGGCCAGTGGTGGTGATGAGGATAAGACCGTGCGGTTGTGGCAGGTCGAGGATCAGCAATGCGTCGCCACCTTGCAAGGTAATAAGGTGATGGCCGTGGCGTTCAACCCGGACGGGCGGCTGCTGGCCAGTGGCAGTGATAACGGATTGTATCTCTGGAATCCCCGCCAAACCGCCACAGTGGAAATGTCTCTTGGTGAATTGATTGCTTGGGAAAAGAAATACGCAGGGCAATATAGTGAGATTAGGTTGGTGGAGTGAGTGTATATTCTCCCGGTCTTCAAAAACGGGTTATAAATTATGGGGGAATATTTGGTATTGTGAAAGAACCTGCTAATGTCAGATATGATTATGCAGGGTTGACTTATAACAGCGTTGAGAGGAAATTTTATGAATGAGCCAAGTCCTCAAGTGATCGGTTTATTTTTAGAAGAGCAAGCGAGAAAAAGACGCACTGTTTATTACAGTGATATTGTTGCTCGCTTTGGGTTACCACCTATGGATGGCTTATGGCTTAATCATCCGCTATCGGAGATTTTTGACGTCTTAGACCAAGAGGATGCTATGAGTAATCGTCCTTTTCGTAGCGCAGTGGTAATCTCGAAAGAAAGGAACATGCCAGGCAATGGTTTTTTTGAAGCATTGGAACGACTTAGAGGTATCCAAACTTCAAATGAGCAGCGCCTGGAAGCTTTCACGAGGGAACTAGAAGCTACATTTGGCTATCCGTGGAAGATTCAGCCTTGAAAAAATGCTAAACGCGGATTATTGGACAGATTAAAAAATACCCACCTTCCCCTCCTTGGATAAGGAGGGGTGGCGCGTAAGCGCCGGGGTGGTTCGACCAAGACCCACTTCATGCAAATATACAACGTCCAACCACTCAAGCCACGCCGTAAAGAACTCCGCTCGGCCATGACGCCCGCTGAAATCCGCCTGTGGCAAGCCTTGAAACACCGCCAACTGGACGGTTTAAAATTCAGACGCCAATCCAGCATCGGCCCGTTTATCGCCGATTTTTACTGCCCTGCCAGCAAGTTGGTGATTGAACTTGATGGATCAGTTCACGATAGCGAAACCGCCCAGCAGCAGGATGCCGAACGAACGGCGTATTTGGTCAGCTTGGGATTGCGAGTGGTGCGGTTTGAAAATCGGGAGGTCATGGCGAATCTGGAGGGCGTTTTGTGCGAAATTAAGCGACAGGTGCGTGCGTAAAAGATCGAACCACCCCGGCGCTCCGCGCCACCCCTCCTTATCCAAGGAGGGGAAATTCTATGATACCCTTCAATGTGTTGTTGAGTTGAATGGCCTCATCGGAGATTTTCCTGATGTCACAACCCCCGGACTCCCGCTCTGCCCCCGCTGCGACCCTGCGTGATGAGATTCCCGTGACGCGACTGGATGGCCCCGCGCCGACCGTGCGCGATGCAGCGCCCACGGAACGGGCCAGTCTGCTCAGTCTCCCGGCGGCGCTGGCGGATCGTTACCGGGTGGTGCGGCATTTGCCGACCCAAGGCGCGGAAGCCGATTTGCTGGTGGTGGAATCCTGCCTTGAACCCGGACCACTAGCGGTCGCCAAGCTGTACCGGCCCGGCATTCAGCCCAAGAGCGAAGTCTTGCAACGCATTAATGCCGAAGCGCCGCGCCATGTCGTGCGCCTGCTGGACTATGGGCAATCGGAGGGCATCGGCTATGAATTGCTGGAATACGCCGAGCAGGGGTCTTTGCGCGACTGGATGGCCGAGGGGGCGCTGGCGGAGACGCAGGTCCGGGAAATTCTGGTGGAACTGAGCGCAGCGCTGGCGGAACTGCATACGCATCACATTCTGCATCGCGATTTGAAGCCGGCGAATGTGTTGGTGCGGAGCCGGCAACCCCTGCAACTGGTGTTGACCGACTTTGGCATTGCCTCACTGGCGGAAGCGACGCTGCACTTCACCACCATGAACCGCACGGTGCAATACAGCGCCCCGGAAGCGGCGACCGGCGTGATCGGCACGGCGGCGGATTACTGGTCGCTGGGCATGATTCTGGTGGAGGCCTTGACCGGCCAGCATCCGTTCGCGGGTTTATCGTCCGTGGTGATGCAATACCAATTGACGGTGCAGGGCATTCCGGTGGACGGAGTGGCGGAACCGTGGCGGACGCTGTGCCGGGGACTGTTGCTGCGCGATCCGAAACAGCGTTGGGGTCAGGCGGAGATTGAACGCTGGCTGGCCGGGGATGCCAGTCTGCGGTTGCCGGAGATCGAGCGCCCTACCCATGAAACCCGAGCTTCCCGGCCCTATCGGTTGGGTGGTGAGGAGTGTTCGACGGCGCGGGAACTGGCGGTGCAAATGGCCCGGCATTGGGCAGCGGCGAGTAAGGATTTGGGTCGGGGGTTTATCACCGACTGGCTGCGGACGGAATTGCACGATCAGGATCTGGCGCGGATGGCGCTGGATGTGCTGGATGATGAGGCAATGAGCGCTGATGAGCGGTTGTTGCGGGTACTGGTGAAGATGGCCCCGGACTTGCCGCCGGTGTGGAAGCAGTGGAGTCTGGCGAAGGAAGATTTGATCACGGCGGCGAATCAGGCAAATCAGGGGGATGAAGCGTGTCGGGATTTGTTGGTTGATTTGTATCAGCGGGACGTGTTGGGGATGTATGCCGAGGTGGGGAATGTGGAGTGTCAGCGGATACAAATGGATTGGCAGACCACGATCAAGAGTTATGAGGAAACCTGGCAAACGGCGTTGGCCAATAATAGCTCGCTGGCCCAATCGCAACCTGATTTGGTAGTGGTGTTACCCAGTTTATTGCTGGCCGCTGTGTCGCCGATATTCCAAGATGAACTTAAGGCGCAAATAAAATCGCTGGGGCTGGAGTCGTTTGAAGGTCCGGTATGGCTTAATGAGTTAACCGCGTCGCCACAAAATGGCGTGGTGCTGGCTTTAAGGACGTTGATCCCCGTATTACGACGCTCTTTGAGCGAATTGATAGCCCGTCATTACTGCTACGATGATGAGGGTAGTCTATCTGCAAATACTCATATCACCGACGTGGATCTGGCAGACCTGCAAAACCTTCCGCACCTGCAATCGCTCGATTTAAAGTGGTGCAAGAATCTCACGGACGCGGGCCTGGCGCACCTCGCCCCCCTCGTCAATCTGCAAATGCTCAATTTAGGGTTGTGCGACAAGCTCACGGACGCGGGCCTGGCGCACCTCGCCCCCCTCGTCAATCTGCAAACACTCAATTTAAGGTCGTGCGACAAGCTCACGGACGCGAGCCTGGCGCACCTCGCCCCCCTCGTCAATCTGCAATCG
>Ga0209507_1000244_pt1 | contig 69590 bp, 57 predicted proteins | sample AD_UKC028_MetaG_FD_184414 | JGI IMG/M metagenome (GOLD analysis project Ga0209507, IMG submission 184414) | Active sludge microbial communities of municipal wastewater-treating anaerobic digesters from USA - AD_UKC028_MetaG (SPAdes) (version 2) | ecosystem: Engineered > Bioreactor > Anaerobic >...
AGTGGGGCATGAAAGCGTATCTCAACATAGACCGGCTGCGCGAGATGCCTGCCGAAGAAATGGCTGTGTGATTATGATGGATTGGGGATGCTCTCAGGAAATGTGCGAAAAAATCGTTGCGTTACCAAAGTCAAGAAAGGAGTTTCCTCACCGACTTGTCGGGGCGAGACTTGTCCGGGCGTAGTTTGAACGAAGACGGATTCATCGCGCCCTAATTTCCATCAGACAGAAATCTTGAATATTGAGGACCGACCCCACTTCGCCCCGCTTCCCCCGCTTAGTACCCCGCTTCCCCCGCTTAGCGGATATTCTATTTACAACTCTTATATGAAGGGACTCTTTCAAAGATATATTGATACGGCGAATCAGATATTATTTTTGAGAGTTCGCTGTACGGTACTTCCACCACAACAAACGGAGAACTCTCTGCGAGATCACATTTACAACCTTCGCCGTCTATTGGTGAGGGTTCTTTATATGTTACAAAGATATTTAAGGTGTTGTCTTCCATATAAAAAACATCGTACACATCAGCACTATAGCAATTAGCAGTTGATTGCTTGCCTATAGAATAGACAAATACAATATTCTTTTCAAAATCAGGAAGATGTTGAGTCTTAATCGATGGAAAATGTTTATTCAGTATCTCTTCCGAGGGTACCTTCATGAACAGCTCTGAATGCTCTTCTCTTCCATCGTTGTTTCCGACATTTCTTATAAAGGATATTGTTGGGACTGGTTCGGTATCAATAGTAAACTCGTCATCATGCTGGAAATACGCTTCTGGCACAACAGCATTGAATTCTTCTTTTCTAGTGTCATCAGGATCGTTCTTTTCACCGATCTGATCTTGGCACGACAAGACCGTTAAAGTCAAACACAACACCATTAGTTTTAGTAAGTTCTTCATAGCCGCAACCTCTTCTCTTATATACTATCCATGTTAACCCAAAGGCCAAGATATATTGGCGAGGTAGTGTCAGTTGCAGAAAGTTTTCTAATTCTTGCCTTATAGGTTCCGGTGTTGGGTGTGCCAACATTGAAAGTATATACTTCGAAGGTGTTGGTGGTGGAATTGCTTCCCATACAAGGAGTGCTGCCGCCGGGACAGATAATTTCTAGATCAAAGTTAATTCCTATGTTGAGATCGCTACCTGTCATTGTGTTGTTGGCAGGGTTATTGAGCCATGCTATAACAACCGAAACCTTTTTATTTGCTGCAACTGTAAATGAATGCTCAACCCGTCCATCACCGTTCCCATCCCATGTAGACCAATTAGAATAGGCTCCTTCCCAATAATGGTAGGTTCCCTCATAATATATTGATCGGAAGTCTATTCCACCAAAACCTACTTGGTCGATATTGCCATAAGCGGAATAGTACCTAGAAACAAGATCCGTGGCGCTCGCTATCATAGCCGCTTTCAACAGGTGTGGTCTATATTTCAGCCAAGTATATGAACCCATGAGGTCTGCAGCCAGCGCAGCGGCATGGGGGGTTGCAAAACTGGTCCCACTATAGCCGGTTCCTGTCCCCAATATATCAACGCCAGGGGCTGATATCTCGGGTTTTTCTACAAGACCGTTCCTGAAAGATGAAAAGTCTGCCATTTGGTAGCGACCGTTTATAACAATTGAATCGTCGTATGCGCCCACGGTTATTACATTGTATGCTCTTCCCGGTGATCCGACATAATAATCATCCATTAAATGATCACAATTCACAGGACTTTCACACCAATCATTATCGGCACTATTCCCGGCACCAAAAAACGCGGCAATTTTCTGGCTATAAACAAATTGATCCCAATCATTCATAAAGTCGCTATAGTCGTTATACCAATCAGAATACGCCTCTATCCATGAGCCACTTGTTATATAAATTGGGGGATTCCCTTCCACTCCATCGAGCCAATCATTATTTGGCACCAAGCTGGTTTCATTACTTGGGTTGCCATAACAATAAACATATGATTCGGGGGAAGCTTCTTTTAATATATTGAGCACCTGCAAACTATGATTGGAAACTCCGGTGCCTTGGGGGAGTCTCATATATTTATATCTATAAATATAATATGGGTATATACCATAATATTCGGTGGGACAAGCACTCTCATTCTGGTATATACCGATATTGTTTCCTTCTCTTCCATAATCTATGGCCCAAGGATCAATATTTGTGGCAAGCAGATAGTTGCTGGATATATCTTTTCTCGAAGGAGGTATTATGGCGGTGCTTATACCTTTTACAATCTCCTCATTACTTATAATATCGAGGATCTTCTCTTTGGGTAAGCGAAGAAAAAGAGAAGACCTTGATCCCTTTATTAGTTCTTTAATGCTTGATTCTGCGTATCCTAATTTTTCCAAAAAACGTTTCCAGTTCTTCTCATGGTAAGAGCCATAATAGGCCATGTTTTGTTTATGTTCTAATATCCGTTGCTCTTCAATGAGAGCATACTCTTCTTGTGTCGCCGCAATACCATTCAGCGTGATGTTTGAAATGACCCCTGCCTCATTGAAATCAAGAGATGCTTCTACAGGCAATTCTTCCGCATAGGGGTAGTTCTGAAAAAACATTACCCCGATCTCTTGCTCATAGGCAACGCTTTTGTCATTTAATACAGCAGAAAGGGTCTTTCCCACTTTTAAATCAGCATAAGTAAAAGAACAAACTAATATCACTACAAGAAAAACGAACTGTTGCCGCATGACACTGCCTCCGTTTAATGTAAACTAACTTCTTAAAGCCATAAAATCAAGAGAATCCTTATCATGAAATCGCAAATCTCTGGAGTTCGTGTTGTTTAAACTGAACGAACCATCTTGCGCCATTCTTGCCTCTTTTTCTTTCTCAAGGGGTAAATAGGGGGCGATCCGGGAAAACCTGCTGGAGGTATCAGTTCCATCTTCCCAGCCTCCGCCCCCTGACGGCTCTTGCCAAGTTCATTCTTTAAAACCTACTTGTAAGATACGGCCTACGAGGGAAAAGATTCAACTTAACCAAAAAAAGTTATAACATACCAGAATATATCAGATAAAATTACACCACGGGGTGTGGGTTATTTCGGTTCCCAGATAAAGGTCACCGCGAAGGTGATGAAGGTGCGGGTGATGTATATTCCGGCGTAAGCGCCGCCGCCATCCTCCTCTTTTTCTTCTTCCACCTCTTTTTCAACCTGTTCGCCTTTGTCGTTCTGCACCAGTTTCCGGACCTTCACCGTACGTTCCTTATAAAAGCCGACGCCGGCGGTCTTCAAAAGATCATCAAAGGTGAAGTCGCGGGAAAAAGAGCTTGTGTTGACACCGATCTGCGCCGAGAACCATGAGTAGCGGAATTCCAGCCCGGTCGAGAAATCGGCATAGGCGACGAAGGGACGCCGGTTGGGTATCTCTTCTTCGCGGTTATCGATATGATACGCGCCGGCGAAGTTGAAGAGGAACATCCGTTTGTAGAGATCGACCTCCAACTGTCCGGTCACCCGCATCGGCAGATTGTCGCCGAGCGGAATGAAATCGTTGAACGACGCGCCGATGTAAACGATATCTTTTATCTGGACCCCGAGTCCGATATCGGCGGTGAATGCCTGTATCTTGCGTTGGAGCGGATAGAATTGCCCCGAAAGGAACTTGAGGTTGAATCCGGCGAAGAACCAATCGCCGATCTTGAAGGCGGTGTTGGTCTTGATGGTGTCGAGTCGATTGTGGCGGTCATACATGAGGCCGCCGGCGAAGTTCGTCGTTTTGTTGTCGGAAGCGGCCAAAGAGAAGGATTCCATGAAATAATAGGTGGAGCCGACCGAGAATTTCTTCTCGATGGCGCTGAAGGAGGGGTTGTCGACGAACTGCGAGAAGGTGGATAGTACCGCCCCGCCCCCTTTGGATGCGTTCCGGGCGTCTATGGACAATATCTCAATGTCGCCGCGTTCCTGTTCGGCCGCCGCTAGGCGCCAAACGAGAACGACAGCGAGAACGAGGAGCCGTTCAACGCGATGTCCCACGAAAAACCTCCCGTGTGAGCGATGAGCGCTATCAGGAACAGGCCGAGGCCGTTCCCGTCGGTGTTGCCGAATTTTTGGTAGGGTCGCCGCAGTACCGCCTTGTGCCGTTTGAAGGGGAACGTGTAGGCGGTCTTGTTGCTGAAGGTGAGAGTGCGCGTCGCCGTATCGATGATGACCCGTTCTTCTCCCTGTCCGTGCATCCGCCAGTTGAAGAGGATCTCGCGGATGAGGCCGGTCGCCAGCCGTTCGGACAGTAGCGGGAACGATCCGGCGCCGCGCCGCTCGATCGGGGGCGAGAATTTCGCTTGAGCGGCCAGCAGGCTGAAGTGATACAGAAACTCGTCGACGGTCATCGGTTCGGTAGGCGGAATATCGTGTTGGAGCAGGTGCCCCATCAGATTGAACTGTTGGCCGAACCGCGAACCACGTTCGATGCGGCGCGTGATGGTCTGCGCCGAAAGGTACTGATAGTCGGCCAGCGGCGCGAAGAGGTTGACGATGTCGTGTCCGGTGCGTGAGAGGAGATCTCGGCCCGGAAAGGGTTCAAGGAGCGCTGCTATGCGGTCGGCCGCCAGCGGTTCATGCAGTATGAGCAGATGACTGGGCAGGTCGCACAGCGCGTCATCTTCGACGGAAAGATAGAACACATCGGTCTCCAAAATTCTCTGCCGGTCGATCGCGGCGCGGTCGAAGAGGATGTCCGCATGCCGTTCCAGCGGAGAGTCGGCAAAGGCGCCGATGGCGAACCAGCGGTCATTCATGCGAGAACCCGGTGACGGTGATGCGAGTGCCCCGCAGGAACTTCATGACCGTCAGCGACAGATCTTCCCGTTCGCTTCCGCCGCCGCCCGCGCTCCGGGCGATGAGGAGGCGCGCCGCGTCGGCGGGGAACTGCGCGAAGGTGGGGTCGGCCGGGACCCAGCCGTCGCCGGTATGGACCTCCAGCCAGTTGTGGAAGAAGAAGCGCCCCTCGTCGGAGAGGACCAGCCCGTAGGCGTTGCGCACCGGCATGCCGAGAACTTTGAGCAACGCCGCGGCGAGTGCCGCATGTTCGGTACAGTCGCCCGACTTCGCCTTGAGTGTCTCACTGGCCGACAGGGTGCCGTGACGATAGTTCTTGTCGGTGATATGATCGTAGACGAACAGCATGACCTTCTTGACAAGTTTCCGTTTGTCGGCGATCCCTTTCCACTGCACTGCGGCCGCAAGAATGGCGGGATCGTCCTTGTCCTCGTAGAGCGACGCGGCGGTGTCGGCGGGAAGCGGCTCGCCGGGACAGGGAAGTTTCCCGTTGTCGACCGTGACGTTGCGTGTTTCCGGATCGCTTTCATCGACCTTCTGGTGACAGCTTGTCGGTATTGCGGCGGGCGCTTTTTCGATCGACATCACCAGACGCGTGACGCGCCGTGGCTGTTTCACGGTGATGCCGTCATTGTCCAGCGCGGTGGCGACGAGTATATCGCCCGATCCTTTCTGCGGAGGGCTCTTGGGGATGGGCGAACCGCGGAGTTGATAGCTGATGAGTCCGCCGTTCATCACCACGCCGGTGGCCACTGCGCCGCGCACGATGAAGGAGATCGGGACCCCTTCGTAGACCATGTCGACCGCAGTTCGGTCGCCGTCGCGGCGGCCATCGAACGATATCTGCCGCACAACGAGACCTTCTTCCGAAAGAGCGTTCACGGTGCCTTTCTTCTGGAAATGTTCGTTGGGATATTTGCGGAACAGCATCCCGAAGAATACCGCGTCGACAGCAAGCGGGGTCGAACCTTTTTCGACCACCCCATTCTTTTCGGTGGTGAAAAGAAGCGCGTCGCCAACGCGTTGCGCCTTGGTGATCACCGGGCCGCCCCCTTCGTCTCGTTCAACCCGCAGAGACCGCGGCCGGTAGGTACCGCAGTCGGCCTCGGAGACGGTCTTGGTCCGCATCTTGAGTTCGAAACCGCCGCGCGCCATCACGACCCGCATATCGCTGGTGGCGCGTACCGCACAAAGTCCGCCGACCGAGATCGTTTCCCAGATATCGACTATCTCGCCGGCCGGCATGCCCGCCATGAGGACATCATAGCGGTATTCCTCGCGCGCCGTGAGGGTCATAGCGTAGAGAAGAGAGATAAGGATGAAAAGAGGTCTCAGCATGACATGCCTATCGGGGAGAAAGGAGAAGGATGCGCCACCGGGCGGAGATCACCTTATTCCCGGGTACCGTAGTCGTAGCAGGAGCCACCACCGCCCACGTAGGGATCGACCGCCGGATCGGCTGCGACCCACGTCGCATACGCGGCGGTATCCCAGATGCTGACATTGGTGCAGTTGGAAGAATCGAAGGAACAGGGCTGATAGGCGGCATCGGGATTCTTGACGACCGCATCGCCCGCCCATTTACCGGTGGTCAGCGCCTGATCCCACGTGATGTGATCAAGGACGATCCATTCCTGCGGACGGATCACGAAATCGATCCGAGCGATATCGTCGTCGTCGGGACGGCCCTCTTTGTGGGCGCGGGGCGCCTTGATGCCGTCGACGAAGACCTCAAGCCGGGCATGGACGTTGTATGCGGAACCGCCCTCTTCGCAGTCGGCGTTCGAGCCGCCCTGCACGAGGTTCTGACATTTATTGTAGTTCACGACCACCAGATAATCGTCGGAGAAGGGATTGACATCGGGCTGACCGTTGCGGTCGCTGTCGTCGATGGGGCCAAGGTTGATGGTCTCGGGGTTGGTATAGTTACCGCCGCCCCACGTAGTGTCGAGATCGAGCGATGCGTACCAGCCGATCGTCTGGAACTCGCCGTTGCAATCGGTGAAAACGTACTCGCCGTTGAGGCCGAGGTCGTTGAAGTGGCAGTCGTCGTGTGTCGCGGTCTCGATGCCGGACAGGCCGGGCCGTTTCATCGAAGTGCACATAAGGCCGTCGGCGCCGACCTCGGTGGCGCAGGCGTCCATGCCTTTTTTCTTGATGAGATGGACATCGACATCGACCGCAACGCCTTCCATGCGATCCTCTCCGGCGCGGGTCGGCAGACCCTCTTTCCATGTCAACTGGACCATGACGCGCGCGGCGGGGATGATGTTCGGGATATCGAGCTTCTCGGTGATGTCGCTTTCCAGCTGGGTCTGTTTGTCGATGGTGATCGCCTGTATCTGAACCTTATAATTCTTGTTCTCGGGCGTGGGGGTGATCATGAAGCCCTTGAACGAGGCGATCGTCGGATCCTCGTCGTCATCGCAGTTGCGATACCACGTACCCTCGCCGCCCTTGTTGACCGCATCGAGCGTGATGCGGGTCTCGGGGGTCAGCGGGGTCGGCGTGTCGACGAGTTCCCAGCGATATTTGATGCAGTATTGATCTTTCCAGTTCTCTACACAGCAGGACTGTTCGAAGGTTGCCTGCGTGAACAGGAAATATTGTTTTTTCGGATCGCCGGTATCCTTTTCATCGGTCCACCAACCGTTGACGCCGGCGACCGTGTCATTGACCACATACGCGTTCTCGCACTTGGAGGCCGTTTCCGCGTCCAATCCCTCTTTGCGCGGGCAGGAGGGGCTGATGTCCATGTTGACCGGATCCTTGATGACGCGGTAATCCTTGAAACCGCCGATCGGATTGTTGTAGCGAAGACCGACATACGGTTTGGGCGGAAGGTTGGGATAGCGGTATATCTGAACCTTGTAGGAACTTCCTTCGGGGCAGGTGAGCGGACTCGCCTCTTTGGAGGAGTCGTTGGTGCAGAACTCAAGCGCGTAGTTGCCTTCGTCCTTGATATCGCGGCTCAACATATCTTTGTATATCGCCCCTTCCAACTCTTTGTAGTTGACCTTCATCTTAAAGAAGGTGTTATAGCGCGTTCCGTCAAAGCCGCTACGGCATTTCGACGAGGTCGGCTTCAGGGGATCAACGAGCGGGCACAGCGGCGCGATGGCGAACTTGCCGGCGTTGCTTTTGTTGTCGAACGAGAACCCTTCGATGGCGGTGTAGCCTGCGCCGTCGCCGCCGACGACCTTGCCGTTGCCGCCGACATTCGAACGCTCCATCGAGAAGAGCCGGGAGATGTCGGGATCAACGCCGCTCGCCCCGACGATGCGGCCTTCGGGGGAAAGCAGATTGATCGCGAATATCTGCAATTCGCCGGTCTCGCCTTTGTTGCTGATCACGAACTCCTCGTAAGTGAGGGCCAGTCCGGTGTTCGGGTCGGTCCCTTTGGCGTCGACTGCGCGCAGAATGTAGTCAACGCGCCAGTTCGGCGGGGTGGAGGTGATCTCCGGTTTCCCTTCGACATCGTAACTGTTACAGGCGGTGGCGATGATCGAAATACCGATCAACCATACGAAATACTTGAACATTAGCGCCTCCTAAATGAGGGATCATGTTAAACTCGATTCCGACTATAACACGGCGGAAGTAAAAGTCAATATGGTTTCCCGTTTTTTTCTTGCGCTCCGAAAGAGCGTCATTATACTGCCGCCGAGAACTATATGCGGCGGCCGATGTCCTGATGTCCTCCAACAGCTTATGGGTCACGTGCCTATTCCCCGAACCGCTCGGTCTGCTTGACGGGTCCAAGGTCCATCTTTCGCAATGCCTTGCCTGTCCTATAGAGGGATGCCCCCGCAAAAGTGAAGTATTCCAAGCATATTTGCCGGAACAGGTCGATCTCGGCCGGTCGAGCCTCAACCGTAAACTCATGGAACTCAACGACAAACTTGATGCGGCAAAGAAGAAGACCGATCTGTACTGCCCGCGCAAGGCGACGCTTACGACCAAGTGTATCGGATTGACCAGCTTTTGCCGGCTCAATCTGATCTGCGGCCGGTTCAAAGAACGAACAGGAAGACAATTTATACGATCGCTTAGGTGGAGGAAAGCCATGATGTATGTCGTGAAGTTCAGGAACGGCGAGGTGCGGCATGTCGAGAAAGCAGAACTTGCCTCGGTGAACATCGATCTGGTCGAGGTCGTCTATCCCGGGACGCTCGAGGTCGAGGTGGTGACCGAGCTGGTGCCGCAGGGCGAGGAGCAGGAACGGTTGTCCGATACCGTCGCCTCGTTCCGTGAAAAGTACAACGGCAAGGTGGTCTGCGACAAGGGAATGGTCAGTTTCGAGGAGTGGTTCACCAAGGCCGCGACCGGCGACAAAGCCATCATCCCCGAACGGGCGCTCGTCCCGGTGAAGACCTACCGCGTGGTCAAGCTCAAGGGTGGAGACAAGGTGAAACTGCCGGTGCAGTCGCCGGTGCCCGCCGAGATCGCGCCGCAACCCAAACCGGTCGTCGTACCGCCGGCGCCCAAACCGGTCGTCGCTCCCAAACCGCCGTCGAAGCCCGCGCCGGTGCCGCCCAAACCGTCGGTCGAGAAGAAGGAGCCGGAGAAAAAGGAGGTCGAGAAGCCCACATCACGTCCGGTCGGTCGTCCGCCCAAGAAACCGGCCGCTCCGCCGCCCGCGCCGAAAAAGAAACTGGAGGATGCTCAAGCGAAACTGTTCACTCCGCCTCCTTCGACCAAGGAGCGCGGCGCGGCAAAGCCGAGTAAAAAACCGGCCGCAAAGAAAAAATAAACAGGGCAGTTGACTCCGTGATATAAATATGGTAGACGAACCGAGTGTTTCCCACTTTTTTGAAGAATAGGAGGAACTCATGACGCACAAGATCGATGCCGGCGCCTGCATCAGCTGCGGCGCGTGCGCGGCCGAATGCCCGGTCGACGCTATCAGCCAGGGCGACAGCGCCTATGTGATAGACGCGGGCAAATGCATTGACTGCGGCGCCTGCAAAGGTGTCTGTCCCGTCGAGTGTATCTCGCAAGGCTGATCGTTACTGACGTTCAGATTTTACGGCCCCCCGGTCTTCGGGGGGTCTTTTTTTAGGTGGCCGCGTGATACGGTTCACGGTCGAAAAAACCTGCGGGAACGCCCGGGCGGGGCTTATAGAAACGCCCCATGGCACGGTCCACACCCCCATCTTCATGCCGGTCGGCACGAAAGGGTCGGTCAAGGGGGTGCTCCCCGACCAACTCCGCGCGCTGGGCGCCGAGATAATCCTCGGCAACACCTACCACCTGATGCTGAGGCCGGGGCACGAACTCATCCGCGAGACCTTCGGGACACTCCACCGGATGATGGGATGGGACGGCCCGATACTGACCGATTCGGGCGGCTTTCAGGTCTTCAGCTTGGGACCGCTCCGCAAGATGACCGAAGAGGGGGTCGAGTTCCGGTCGCACCTCGACGGCTCGAAGGAATTCCTCTCGCCCGAGCGGTCCATCGAGATACAGGAGGCGCTCGGCGCCGACATCATGATGGCCTTCGACGAATGTCCGGCGCTCCCCTGCACCGACGACGAGATGCGGGCAAGCATGGAACGGACGACGCGCTGGGAGGCGCGGTGTCTGGCGGCGCGGAAAAGCGATGCGGCGCTCTTCGGCATCGTGCAGGGCGGCGTGTCGGAAACGCTCCGCCGGGAACATCTCGCCGCCATCGCGGCGCTCCCGTTCGACGGCTACGCGCTCGGCGGTCTGTCGGTGGGGGAGGAAAAAGATGATATGTACCGCATCATACAGTCCATCGCACCGCTCATGCCCGCCGATAAACCGCGCTATCTCATGGGTGTCGGGACGCCGCGCGATCTGGTGACGGCGATACTGTCGGGCGTCGATATGTTCGACTGCGTGATGCCGACCCGCAACGCCCGCAACGGACAGCTTTTCACCCGTGACGGGTCGTTCAACATCAAGCGCAAGGAGTTCGAACGCGATACGCGGCCGGTTGACGAGCGCTGTTCCTGCGCCGCCTGTCGCGGCGGCTTCACCCGCGCCTATCTCAACCATCTTTACCGGAGCGGCGAGATACTTGCGGCGGTCCTCAACACCATCCACAACCTGCAGTTCTACCTCGATCTGGTGAAGGAGACGCGCCGGCTCATCCTCGACGGCCGGGCCGACGATGCATGGTCGCTCGTTGCCCCCTACGACCGGTAATGCGAAAGTTGCAATAGGCTTCCGGTTCCGTTATATTCTTCCGGCAGGGCAGGAGGAGGAGTTCCATGAGCATCCAGAAAGAGGCGCGGCAGTACGCAAAAATATCGTTCCGCCGGTTCATGATGATCTGCGCGGTCGCTTTTCTGCTATTCGGCATCCTCAATTACGATCCGCAGCACTACTTCTACGCGCCGCTCTGGCCCTCCTTGGCGATGTCGGGACTCTTCGCTGCCCTCTATGCGCTCAGTTACTACCGACCGATGTTCGAAACGATCTTCCAACCGCTCCTGCATAGTTTCTTTGTTTTGGTCTTCTGCTGGATACTCTTTTTTACCTACGCCAACGATTTCCGCGCTATTTTCGTCATACAGTTACTGGTGGGGACGCTGACGATAAACCTCGGTCTGTTCGTCCCGCGGCACATGGTTGTATTCGCCCTTTTCACCACTCTTTCCAGCGCGACCGCCATCTTCTTTTCCGACGTACCGGAAGTGCCGCGCGGCATGTTTATCACGATGATGATCTTTGGGCAGTCGATCATCTACATCAGTAACAACCACAAATATCAGGTAAACCGCGATCTGGCCGAGGCCCGGGACAAGGCCGAAGAGGCGAACCGCGCCAAGGACCTCTTCCTCGCAAAGACCAGCCACGAACTGCGGACCCCGCTCAACGGCATCCTCGGCTTCACCCAGCTGCTCATGGCCGACGAGAAGGAGCCGGAGCGGCGGCGGATGCACCAGATCGTCGCCAAGTCGACCGAGATACTGTTCAAACTCATCAACGACCTGCTCGATTTCTCCAAACTCTCGGCGGGCGACATCCGGATAGAACGCCAGCCCTTCGCGGTGCGCGACATGGTCGAAACGGTCGCCGCCGGTGCCGAGCACGCGGCGAAAGAGCGGGGGCTCGAGTTCTCGGTCGTGATCGCCGCGACGGTGCCGCCTCTTTTGGTCGGCGACCGGTTGCGGCTCAGCCAGATACTCATGAATCTGCTGGGCAACGCGGTGAAGTTCACCGACCGCGGCCGGATTTCTCTCGCGGTCGACTGGATTCCCGCCGCCAACCGCCCGACCCTTCAGATCATCGTTGCCGATACCGGTCCCGGCATCCCCGCCGCGCAGATACCGCGGATATTCGAGCGCTTCGTTCAGGTGACCGACGATCCGGAGAAACACCGGCAGGGACTCGGCCTCGGGCTGTCGATAGTGAAGAGTATCGTCGATCTGATGGGCGGTACGATCACGGTCGACAGCGTCGTGGGCGCCGGATCGACCTTCACCGTCAGGATACCGGTCGACCTTCCGCAGGACGCCGCGGCGCTACCGTTCGATAAATCTCCCTGCATCCTGCTGGCCGAGGACGACGAGGTGAACCGCTACTATTTCCGCAAGGTGCTTGACCGGATGGGTATCCGCTGTGAAGAGGCCCGTACCGGCCGGGAACTGGTCGAACGGTTCGAACAGGTCGACTGCCAGCTCATCCTCACCGACCTGCAGATGCCCGAATTCGACGGCTACGAGGCGATCCGCCGGATATGTCTGACCCCGAAATTCCGCGCCCGGCCGGTGCCGCTCATCGCCATCTCCGCCTTCAGCGTGGAGCATGAGAAGGAAAAACTGGCCGCGGCCTGCGTCAGCGATTTCATCACCAAACCGGTCCGCGCCGAGGAACTGATGGCGGTCATCCGCCGCCACCTGCCTCCCTGCTGAAGAGAATTATTTGACCGTGATGCGCCTCCGCGCGATGATCCGCTGATTGCCGTCGGTATCGGTCGCTCGCACCTCTATGATATGCTGGCACGGCGTGACGCCCTCCAGTGAAACATTCCCCGAATAGCCGACATTCCCCGCACACATCCCGTACCCCGGATAGACGACGCAGACATCGCCGCGCGCCGTGTCGAGGGTGAGCGCCGTGTGATCGGTCCCGTCGATGAGGAGCATGAGGGCAGTCACCCCCTTGTTGTCGAGCACCCAGCCGCTCACCGCGAGCGTCCCGCTATAAACACCGTCGGCGGCGGGTGCGTCGATGACGCCGAAGGGAGACAGCGTCGCGTCAAGTTCCTCGGCGGTCGTCTTGATGGTGTCGAAACTGCCGAGCATCAGGTAGGCGCGCGCCGTGACCGAGCCATTCGCCGGGATGCCGAAGGAGAACTGCGACCGGATGTTGTTGAACACCCCCTCCTTCTGCCACGCCTGATAGGCGGTGAGGCGATTCTCGTAGTAGATACCGACGCCGTAGGTCCGCTCGTCGTTCTGGAGCGTCGCCCAGCCGCCCGGCGTCTCGAAATTCTTGTAGAAAAAGCCGTCGTTGGCCGGGATGTCGACCGCGATCTGCGTTCCGGTCGAATCGAGGATGTCGTGCAGGTTGGCGAGTCCGTAGGCGCCGTAGGCGGCATAGAGCGTCGGGAATTCCTGCAGCGTCGCCTGCACGGCGGTGGCAGTGAGGTTCTCGACCGTCATCCGCATCTCGACGATATGTTCGCCGACGAACCGGAGCCGTTGGTAGTAGCGGACATCGGACTGGCGGTACTTGAGGATATTGTCGGTACAGCCGTCGCCGCCGCAACCGACCTGATCCCAGTCGGGGTTCCAGAAGAGCGGCCGCACCACCGCCGAAAGTTCGCCCGCTACCGCGTTCACCGATTCGACCGGCGAGCCGTTGTTGCAGCGGTTGCCCCCCTGCACCGGGTCCCAGCCGAGGTAGCGGATGGAGTTCGCGCAGATGAGTTCGGGGTTGGTCTGGCACGAGGCGTTGTAGGCGCACCCCTGCATCGAGCGGGCCGGATCGTAGAAGGCGACCTGCACCTCGCGGCCGGTATCGTTGGCGTCGATGACATTGGAGTTCGCGTTGGCGGCTATGCCGAAGAAGACGATGCTGGCGCCCCAGTTCTCGCGGATGCCGACCTTCAGGTAGTCGCTCGCGTTGCTGTAGAGGTAGTGGTCGGTGACGTCGTTGTTGGTGACCGTTTCGACCTTGCCATTATAAAAGGTGGGGAGCGGGTCGGCGGCGGCCGGGTCGGGTTCCGGGATGCTCGTGCACTGCGAAACATCGTCGTCGGACAACAGATCGTCTGATTGATCGGACTGATCCGACTGATCATCCGATAAAAGTTCGTCCGCTTCGGTGGCAGTATCATCGGACAGCAGCAGATCCTCGTCCGGCAGTATCTCGTCCCTTTCGTCCTTTAGGTCGCTTTCGTCCTTTTCCCCATCCGTGGTGTCGGGGAGCACCTGATCCTTGTCGGTCGGGGTGGTCTCATCGGGGGTGGTCATGTCGTCGGTCGCCGGATCGGTCGATGATGAGCAGGCGATGAAGGCCGCCGCCGCCAGCGCGGCGAACAGAAGTTTTTGCATGATCATCTCCTCCGTTCACAAAACATCCGATCATAGCAGATGACCGGAATAATGCCAGTTTTCAAGCCTTTTCTTGACAAAGCGGTCACCGGCTGGTACCTGATTTCATCGCATTTTCCGGGGTATCGGATGCTTTTCAATTCTCCCGAGTTCGTATTCCTCTTTCTGCCGACGGCGGTCATCGTCTATTTCCTTCTTAATAGAATGCGGCTCCTCTACGCCGGGATGGTGTGGCTCACCCTCGCCTCCTTTTTCTTCTACGCCTTCTGGAGCCCGCAGTACCTCATCCTCATCCTCGGCTCGATCTTCGTCAACTACACCATCGGCACGGCGCTTGCCCGCGAAAAGAAGGAGATACTGCGCATCCCGGTATCGAAAAAGGTCCTCTTCATCGGCGGGATAATCCTCAACCTCGGCTTCCTCGGCTACTACAAATACACCGACTTCCTCATTACCAACGCCAACCTCCTTTTCGGCGCGTCGTTCGAACTGCAACACATCGTCCTGCCGCTCGCGATATCGTTCTTCACCTTCCAGCAGGTCGCCTATCTGGTCGATTCCTACCGCGGCGAGACGCGCGAATACGACTTCGTCAACTACTGCCTGTTCGTCACCTTCTTCCCGCAACTCATCGCCGGGCCGATCGTCCACCACGGCGAGATGATGCCGCAGTTCGCCGCCCTGCGGACCAAGGTGTTCAACGCCGAGAACCTCGCGCGCGGCCTGTTCATCTTCTCGATAGGGCTCTTCAAGAAGGCGGTCGTCGCCGATCTGTTCGCCGTCTGGGCCAACAACGGCTACGACAACCCGGTGGCGCTGACACTGCTCAACGCGTGGGTGGTGTCGCTCTCCTACACGCTCCAACTCTATTTCGATTTCTCGGGCTACACCGACATGGCGATGGGCGGCGCGCTCATGTGCAATATCCGCCTGCCGCTCAACTTCAACTCCCCCTACAAAGCGCTGAGCATACAGGATTTCTGGCGCCGCTGGCACATGACGCTGTCGCGCTGGCTGCGCGATTACCTCTACATACCGCTGGGCGGCAACCGCAAGGGGCCCGGCCGGACCTATCTCAATCTCTTCCTCACCTTCCTGTTGGGCGGCCTGTGGCACGGCGCCGGGTGGACCTTCGTCATCTGGGGGGCGCTCCACGGGCTCGCGACCGCCCTGCACAAATTCTGGCAGGACGCGGGGTACCGGATGCCGCGGCTCCTCGGCTGGCTCTGCACATTCCTGTTCGTCCACATCGCGTGGGTCTTTTTCCGCGCCCCCGATCTGCCCAAGGCGGGCTACATGCTCAAGGGGCTCGTGGGGCTTAACGGCATCACCCACGGCGCGCAGGAGATATACGGGTCGCTCCCCGGGACGGTCGCGCTGCTGACGGTGTTCCTCGTCATCGCGGTGCGGAGCCCCAATTCGATGGAGTGGGCGTCGCGGTTCCGGATAACGACCCGCTGGGCGATCGCCGGCGGGCTCATCGCGGGGACGGCGATCCTCGGGATGGGAAGAGTGACCGAATTCCTTTATTTCAATTTCTGACATGAAGAAGTATTTCGTCATCTACACGCTCCTCGCGCTGGCCATCGTCGGGTCGGCGTACCTGTTCAACGCCGCGATAGACCCCTACGACAAATACCGCTGGAACCCGCTCGGGCTCGAGAAGGCGGTGACCGAATCGCGCGAACTCAAGTTCCGGCACATCGACGCGCGGCGCGATGCCTACGGGTTCTTCTTCATCGGCTCCAGCCGTGTCCAGCGGCTCGATCCGGCGCTCGCCGAGGAACTGACCGGCCTGCGCGGCTACAACTACGGCGTCGAGAACGCCCTGCCGGAGGATCTGCTCGCCATCGCGCGGCACCTGCTCGCCGCCCAGAAGCCGCGGGAGGTGTTCCTCCTGCTCGACTTCTATATGCTCAACGGGTACATCGGCATCGACAAACGGCTCCTCCAGTCGCACCTGAAGAGCTACCTCGATCCGGCGGCGCTCACCGACACGCGGAAGAGTTTCCTCGGCATCGAGCGGATGTATTTCAGCCTCGAGGCGCTCGACGATTCGTTCACGGTGCTCTGGAACAACTGGCGCGGCATCGTGAAGAAGGCCTACGAGGAGAACGGCCGCCATGTGGTCGAGACGCCGCCCGACTACCCGCGGCTTGCCAAGCAGTATTTCTCCAGCCAGTATGTCGATTACCGGATCGACCGGACCCGCGTGGCGAACCTCGCGGAGATAAAACGGCTCTTCGACGCGGCGGGGGTGAAGCTCACCGTCGCCATCTCGCCGATGAACAAAGAGCATCTCGATGCGGTGTTCAAGGATGATCATCTGCGCACGATGTTCCTCGCCTACAAACGGGAGGTGGTCAATATCTTTCGCGAAGTGCGTGACTTCAATAACTTCGGCGTCGAGCATTACGACGGCAACCCGTGGTGGTTCGACTCGGTCCACCCGAGCGAGCCGCTGACCGCGATCATGCTCAAGGCGGCGCTCGGCCGCGAAACGCCCGCCGATCCGCGCTTCGGAAAGCTCGTCACCCCCGGGAACATCGAGGACTACCTGCGGACCGAATTCGGGGAACGGCCATGAACGCGGCGTTGCGGCGACTGCGCGGCAATCTGCGGAAGATCGCCGCCTACCGGTTCCTATCGGATTTCTACCTGCTACTGCCGGTCCTCATCCCGTACTACCATGCGTGCGGGCTGACCGCCACCGATATCTTCATCGTGCAGGCGAGCTATTCGCTCACCATCATGCTCTTCGAGATACCGTCGGGGTATCTTTCCGATGTCCTCGGCCGCCGCACGACTCTGCTTCTGGGCGCTATCCTGATGCCGCTCGCCCTCACCCTGTACGCGCTGTCGACGACACTGCCCTACTTCATCGCCGCCGAGATCATTCTCGCCATCGCCGGAAGCATGCGGAGCGGCACCGATTCGGCGATGCTCTTCGACACCCTCACCGCGACCGGCGAAGAGGAGCGCTACACCGAGATCGAGGGGCGCGCCGAGGCCTTCCTGCGCTACGGTACCGCCGTCTCATCGCTCATCGGCGGTGCGCTCGCCCTCTACTTCCTGCGTCTGCCGTTCTACGCGAACATCCTGTCGGGACTGCTCATGGTGGCGGTCGCCTTTCCGCTGGTCGAGCCGCCGCGCGCCGAGAAGGCGTCGGGGAAATGGCCGATAACCGAGATGGGGACGGTCGTCCGATCGGTCCTGACCGATCGCTCATTCGTCGGTCCGGCGCTCCTGTTCGCGCTGGTCGGGTCGGTCGGCGTGGCGGCGGTGTGGGCATATCTCCTCCGGTTCGAGGCGGCCGGATTGTCACCGCTGTGGAGCGGGCTCCTCTTCGCCTGTTTCCAACTCGCCTCGGCCTTCGGTTCGCGCGCTTCGCATCTCATGGCGGCCGGCGCGAAAGGGCGGATGCCCGCCTATATCTTCATCATACCGATGGTGCTGTTCCTCTTTGCGGTCGACGATGCGGCGCTCATTGCCCCGGTCGCCTGCCTGCACGCCCTCATCTGGGGCCTTTCGACCCCCTATCTGCTGGCCAAGATGAACGCCTGCTGCGGCGCTGCCTACCGCGCCACCTCGCTCTCCACCGCGACGATGCTGACGCGCCTTTTCAATGTCATCCTGATGCCGCTCATCGGACTCATCGTCGATGCGACGAGCCTCGCCTGCGGGTTCCTGTTCCTTGCGGCGGTGCTGACGGCGGGGACGCTGGTCGCATTACGGTTGCTGGTGATAGGGGAGAAAGAAGCGGCGCTCTAGTGATCCTCACCGCCCGGAAGGGCGGCGGCGAACTGCGTCGTATCGACCTCGAAAAGCTTCTGCGCTATTCCATCGGACCCGGCGACATCCACAAAACGGCCCGCCGGTTTCTCCTTGAGCGCCGCGTAGCCGTCGGCGGTAAGGAGGAGCCGCGCCGGATCGGCTACCACAATATGGTGCGGCGGCAACTGGTAGGCGATCACATCGTCATCATAGCCCTTGAGATGAACACGGCGTTTCCACGCGGGCGGTTTTGCCGTCAGTGCCTCGTAACAATCGGCCGACACGAGCACCCCGCCGATCTCCGATCCGCTCTCGAGCCGCGCCGCGAGGTTGACATCGCGCCCGATGGCGGTGTATTCGATGTGCCCCGTGCCGCCGAGGTTGCCGACAAAGACCTTGCCGCGCGCCACCCCGACCCGTATCCGGAGCGGTCGGCCGGTGAACCGGTGCCATTCCTCCTGCATCGCGAGTAGCTGTTGCTGCATCTCGGCCCCGGCGGTGACCGCCTCTTCGGCATGGCGGTCGGAGCGCTTCGGTGCGCCGAAGAGTATCATCAGCCCGTCGCCGTTTATCTTGTCTATGTAACCGTTGTGTTTCTGCGCGATGACGAGCATCGAGTCGAGATAGTAGCGGAGCGACCGCATGATCGTGTCGGCGTCCAGCGCGTTGGACATGCTCGTGTAGCCGGCGATGTCGGAGAAGAGTATCGTGATGTCGCGCCGTTCGGCCGAATCGGATTTGAGCGCGTCGCCGCCCGTTTCGCGCAGCCAGCTCAGTATCTCGGGCGAGACATAGTTGTCGAAGGCCTGCGAGAGCATCTGGTTGAAGAGGAAGTTATGCCACGCCACATACCCGGCGGCGGCGAAGAGCGCGAACATCGCCGGAAGGAAGAGCGCCGAGACCGGTATCCAGATAAAATACCATTTGAACAGCAAAAAGGCTGCGCCGAAGGAGAAGAACGCCCAGAGCGCCCCGAAAAGCAACAGAAGGCTGCTGCCGCCGGTGACAAGGGCCACCGCGAGTCCCGCCGCGGCCGAGACTAGGAATATCGTTCGTTGTCCGAATTCCCGTATCGAGATGCCGGCGAGTATCCCTTCGATGCGGTTGGCGTGGGTCACCACCAGCGGGTCGAGGTCCGACAGCGGCGTCGGGCCGACGTCTTTGAGCGTCTGCGCGGTCGCGCCGATAACGACATACTTGTCCTTCACGATCTTCGCCAGTTCCGCGAGCCCCTTTTCATCCTCCGACTTTTCGAGTACATCGACCATTGAGAGATGGGGGAACTGTTCGTACGACCGGAAAAAGGGGATCAGCACCGGCTCCATGCAGGCCGCCGGATCGAGCGGCACGCCGGTCATCACCGAGGCGAGGTCCACCACGCAACCGTCATAAAGCGAACGGCACGGGCGTATCTTGCGATTCACCCCGTCGATGGTCGAGGGAATGGTATGAACATGGGCCATCGGCGGCGCATGTTTCACGACGCCCGGCAGTAGCTCCTGAAGATAGGTGGCGCGGTCCCGTTCATGGCAGTCGAACAGCGCCTTGGGCGGTGTCGGCGGAAATTGCGTCGGGTCGCCATCGATCGTTTCGACCACGAAACTGGCAAGCACCGCGCCGCTGGCCGCCGCCGACTGGCCGAGGAACTCCTCGTTCTCCTCGAGCGCCGCCTTGCCGTCGTCGGAGACCTGACACGATTCGAAACGGTCGGTGAAAAACAGATCGAAGCCGATCTTCTTCGCGCCGGCGCCGTGGAGCGTCATGATAAGCGCCGCGTAAAGTTCGCGGCCGATGGGCCACCCGTAGACCATGAAGCTCTTTTCGTCGAGCGCGACGATGACGGTGCCGGGGTCGCGTTGCGGCAGGCCGTGTTTTTGCGACAGATCGAGGAACGACAGATCGACCTTTTCGGAAAAAGGGAGTTGGGCGATGACCACGCCGAGCGCCGCACCGCACAGCGCGGCGATGAGGCGCAGGAGATACTTCCTTTTTTTCAGGAACTCCACGCTATTTTACCGTACTCCAGAAAAGCATACCGGCGGTCGCCTTGGTCTGTGACGCGTCGGCTCCCTTGCGTCCTCCGACATGGGAGGTCTTCACATTGAGCGTCCCTTTCGCCTTCTTCTCCTGTATCTTTGCGCGCGCCTGTTTGAGCACCTCGGCCAGTTTCTTTTTGGCCTCCGATTCTTTCGATGCCTCGTCGCCCATCCCCATGCCGCCGTTATCGAGCAGCATCGAAACGACATTGGCCGGCAGAACCGCGACGGCGTCGGTAAAGTTCTGCTGTTCCATGTTGACCTGCACGATGTTGAGGTCGTTGCGCTCCAGCGCGTCGTACATCGTCATGACAGTCATGTTGTAGCACGCCTCGACGGTGTCCTTGGCGCACAGTTCACCCGACTTGGCGATCGCGGCGTCGCGGTCGCCCGCGAGCCACAGGACATTGGCCGCCGCGAGTCCGTTCTTGCCGGTCGCGTTGGCGGCGAGCTGGGGAGCGCGGCCGGCGGTGACCGCCTCGTTCAGTTCTTTCGCCCATGCCGGTGCCTTCTCGGTCGCGCCGGTACGGACCTTGTCGAGCGTGCCGTCGATGGCGGCGAGGTCGTTCTTCGCCGGAGAGAGCGCGCTTTTATTTCCATCGACCGCAAAGACCGGGTAGTTCTTCCACGCCTCGCGGGTGCGGAACGCCTGCATATCCTTGCGCGACTTGTTGAGGATGTCGGCCGCCTTGAGCCATGCCTCCGAGAACGATGAGCCGATGGCGGTCGCCTCGACCGGGACGAACAGCGCGCCGTCGACCTTCACCAGAAGAGATTCGGGGAGGTTGAGCAGGACATTGCCGCCCGCGAGGATGCCGCTCTCGACGCCGAGGAAGACATGGCCCGGGGTGGTGATGACGATGGTCGCGAGTCCGACCGATTCATAGAGAGAGGCGAGCAGAACGGTCAGGTCGTCGCAGTCGCCCGCGAGCCGCGAAAGAGTCTCGGCGGGGAACTGGACGGTGTCGATATCGGCCTCAAAGCTGGTGTTGACCGGATCGGTAACGTATTTCAGCGGCTGATGCCACAGGGCCCCGAAAATAAGGGCCGCATGGGTAAGCTGTTTGGTCACCAGTTTTTTCGGTTTGTCGCCGGCGATCGCCTTGGTGGCGAGATCGCGGACCAGTTTCTGTGCCGGATCCACGAAGGCGGCGAGCGTCCGCGGATTTAACCAGTTGATGGCGTTCTTTTTGTGGAGGATGAGCGGCGTGAAGGCATCCTTGCGGCCCCACGTTTCGCCGTCCTGATACTGAACCGTCGCCGTTATCTGGCCATATTGGCCGCTTTCGGGAATGACAGCGAGCTTCACCGGTATCGTTTCGCTTTTGCCCGCGTCGATCGCCGCGAGTTTGTGCGTGCCGGCGACCTTTTCGCCGATGAGATAGCGGATCTCGAGATTGGTGAGTTTGCGGCCCGCGATGTTCTTGAGCGTGATGGTGCCGATGCCGTTCTGGCGGTAGGAGGGGAGGAGCGCCGGGAATATCTGTCCCGCCTCGAATTTCTCGATCGAAAGCCGTTCGATCGCCGCCGCCTTCTGCACCTCGCCGCCGAAATTGAGATCCTTGCGGAGTTGAGCGTTCGCGAGTCCCCTGCGGTACTTTGCGTCCAGATCGCGCACCGCTTTGTCCATCGCGGCGAACGGTTCGGCGTCGTTACCCAGCGCCGTCACGAGCGTTCGGCCCGACGGGGCGTGGATGAGTTCGACGGTGGTCACCCAGAGGTTATCGTTGCTCGCGATGCTCGCGATGACGGCCACCGGAACGCCCGCCGACTTCGCTTCATCGACGAGTCCTTTGCGTTCCTTCTTCGAGAAGGTGGTCTCCTTGACCTCGAAGTAATCGCAGTTGCGGAGATAGGAATCGAGTATCTGGGCGCCGTTGCCCGACAGGAGATCGAGGAACGACTTGGATGCGGTCGGCGCGTTCACCGTAAGAAATACGCGCGCGGCGCGCGAGTAGGCCCGGCCGAAATCGAACTCGGCGTGGATGAGCCGGCCCGCCTCGTAGTTGATCCGCAGCGACAACGCCTCATCCGAATCGATGCGGGCCTTGAGCGCCTTGAGGGCGGCCGCGCCGTTCCCGGACACGGTGTATTTCGAAAAATCCTTCATGAACATCTTGAGGGTGGCCGAACTGATGCCGTCGCCTTTGCCCAGCAGTCCCGCGAGCGCTTCGGCCTTTTGCTTGTCGGGCATGCCGGTCACGACGATGTCGAGTCCCCACGTGCCGTCGCCGGCCCAGTTCTTCTGCCACTGGGCGATGCCGGCCGCCAGTTCGGGGGCGACCGTCTTTTTCATCAGGAGTTGCGTCGCCTGCAGGGCGTTCATGCCGTGGGTGGTGAAATCTTTCGAGTCGGTGTAGACCACATCGCCGGTATCAACACGGATGATCTTCGTATTGAACGCACAGTAGTAACTCGCCACGCCGGTCCCGAGCACCGATCCGGTGTTCTTGTCGCAGGCGAGCTGTATCGAAGCGAGCGCATCGGCGCTGAGCACCGTGAGCTCCTGCGGGATCTTCCCCTGCTGGACGGTGTCGGAAAAGGCGGCTTTTTGCGCGGAAAGAGCGGCCGAAAGTTCGACAACCCGCATCCCTTTTTCCTGCAGCGCCTTGATCACCATCGACTCAAGCGAAGAGCCGTTCTGTTCGGCGTTCTCGACCACGAGTTTCGGCAGGACGACGACCCGTATCTCCTCGGCCGCAAGCAACCCTGTCATGCATACGAACAACACGGCAAGCCAGAGAGTCTTCAGCATGTTCATACGATCCCCCTTTGTCAAACAGTACCTAAAACCGCGCCCATTGTACAAAGGAAAAGGGGAAAAGAGAATTTTTTTCAGGCGATCCTTCTTTCGATCGCTTATTTTGGTACGATCGGTATCGTTGTTGCCTTGAAAATATAAGCCCCCGAGCGTGTTTCGGTCTGCCTTTTCGGAGCCCCTTACTCCAAATAACCAACTGAACGGAATCGTTCGCGAAAAAAATCTCCAGAATTGTTGACTCTTCCTTGATATGGTGTACTATAAGCAAGCACCACACAAGATGTAGTGGTGCCGGCGTGCTTCAACGGTATCGATAATAGGCGTGTCCAGGGGGAGACGGAAGATGCAAACTCGGTCGTCGATTCGGTTCATCAAAAAAAGAAACAATGTGCTTGTAGAATTCAATCCGCAGAAGATCGCCGATGCGATATTCAAGGCGGTACAGTCGGTCGGCGGTTCCGATCGTTCGATGGCCGAGAAGATCAGCGACAAAGTGGTCGGTTATCTCGAGATATTATATAAGGACGGTGGTTATCCGTCGGTCGAATCGGTGCAGGACCTCGTTGAGAAGATACTCATAGAGGAGGGGCACGCCAAGACGGCGAAGGCCTATATCCTCTATCGGTCGCGCCGTTCCGAGCTCCGCAAGTCGAAAGAGGTCTTCAGCGAGGCCAATAAACTGCTCGACCAGTATCTGGTGCGCGAGGACTGGAAGGTCAACGAGAACTCCAATATGACCTATTCGTTGCAGGGACTCAACAACTATATATCGACCGCCTTCACCAAGCATTACTGGCTCAACAAGATATATCCGCAGTATGTCCGCGATGCGCACGACAAGGCCGAGATCCACATTCACGATCTCGGGCTTCTGTCGGTCTATTGCTGTGGCTGGGATCTCAAAAAACTCCTTACCGACGGTTTCCGCGGCGCCCCCGGCAAGATCGAATCGAAGCCGGCAAAGCATCTGCGCACAGCGCTCGGCCAGATCGTGAACTTCTTCTATACCCTGCAGGGCGAATCGGCCGGCGCGCAGGCCTTCTCAAGCTTCGACACCTATCTTGCGCCGTTCATCCGCTACGATGAACTCACCTACGATCAGGTCAAACAGGCGATACAGGAATTTCTCTTCAATATGAATATCCCGACCCGCGTCGGGTTCCAGACCCCCTTCACCAACATCACGATGGACATCATCCCGTCGGGCCAGATCGCCGAAGAGGCGGTCATTATCGGCGGCAAAATGATGGACAAAAAATACGGCGATTTCCAGGCCGAGATGGATATGTTCAATCAGGCGTTCATCGAGGTCATGATCGAAGGCGACGCCAAGGGGCGCATCTTTACCTTCCCGATACCCACCTATAACGTCACGAAGGATTTCCAGTGGGATCGTCCCATCGTCAAGCGGCTCTTCGAGATGACGGCGAAATACGGCATCCCGTACTTCGCGAACTTCGTGAACTCCGATATGTCGCCCGACGACGCCCGTTCGATGTGCTGCCGGCTCCGGCTCGATAACCGCGAACTGCGCAAGCGCGGCGGCGGCCTGTTCGGTTCCAACCCGCTCACCGGATCGATCGGCGTGGTGACCATCAACCTGCCGCGGATGGCCTATCTGTCGCGTGACGAAGCCGAATTCCGCGATAAGGTGAAGTACCTCATGGAGGTGGGCAAGGAGTCGCTCGAGATAAAACGCAAGATACTCGAACAGTACACCCGCGAGGATCTGTATCCGTTCTCGAAATACTATCTCAACGACATTTTCCAGCGGCAGGGCGGGTTCTGGGACAACCATTTCTCCACCATCGGGCTGGTCGGGATGCACGAGGCGGCGCTGAATCTCGTCCATAAGGGGATACACACACCCGAAGGGCGCGCCTTTGCCCTCCGGACGCTCGAATTCATGCGCGACATCCTTCAGGGTTTCCAAGAGGAGACCAAGCATATGTACAATCTCGAGGCGACCCCGGCCGAAGGGACCTCGTACCGGCTCGCGCTCAAGGATAAAAAGGAATTCGGCGACATCGTCACCTCCGGCAAGGAGGAGCCCTACTACACCAACTCGAGCCAGCTGCCGGTCGATTTCTCCGACGACATCTTCGAGGTGCTCGAACATCAGGACGAACTGCAGACCTCCTATACCGGCGGCACCGTCGTCCACCTGTTCGTCGGCGAGAAGATAGAGTCCGGCGAGGTGTGCCAGCGGCTCGTCAAAAAGATCACCGACCGTTACCATCTGCCTTATTTCACGATATCGCCCACCTTCAGCGTCTGTCCGGTGCACGGTTATATCGCCGGCGAGCACCATACCTGCACCCATATGACCGCCGAAGAGGGCCACGCGAAACATGCCGAACGATCCAGCGCTACGGTCAACTGATAGGGAGAAGAACATGGAAAAGAAAAAAGAATGCGGACACGCCACCGAAGTTTACAGCCGCGTGGTCGGCTATTACCGTCCGGTGCAGAACTGGAACAAGGGTAAAAAAGAGGAATTCGAGGCCCGCAAGACCTTCAAACTCAACGACAAGGTCGTCGCCCCGGTCCGCGCCTGTGAAAGCCGCGACGAGCGTATCGCCGCCTCCGCGTAATCATGCACACCGCCACCGTTATGAGCACCGCCGCTCCGGTGACGGTCTCTTTTTCCTGCGCCGGTTTTCAGGGGACGACACTGATCGATTTCCCCGGCCGCATCGCCTCGATACTCTTTACCGGCGGATGCAATCTCAGGTGCCCCTATTGTCACAACGGCGCGCTGTTCACCGTGTCCGACGACGACCTGATGCCGGCCGAGGCGCTCCGGGAGGAGCTCGACAAACGGCACGATTTCATCGACGGTATCGTCATCACCGGCGGAGAGCCGTCGTTGCATCCGGAACTGGTCGCCTTCGCCCGCGAGGTGAAAGATCGCTACGGTCTGGAGATAAAACTCGACACCAACGGGCTTGATCCCGCATTTATCCGGGCGATGCTGCCGTATGTCGATTATGTGGCGGTCGATCTGAAGACCCTTCCCGAACGCTATTATCTGCTCGGGGCGCAGGCGGGGGCCGGGTCTATCCGCGAACGGTTGCGCGAGACCAAGATGCTCCTCACCGGCGTCACGGCGCGGGTCGAGTACCGCACGACGATGTATCCGCCGGTGGTTGACGGCGTTGAGACGCTCGCCGCGATGCTCGAACTGGTGCCGCCCTCGGCCGACCTCTATCTCCAGCGGTTCATTCCGCGTAACGCATGGTCGGAGGAGGCGCAGAAGAGCGCGTCGTTCGAACCGGCCGAGCTGGAGGCGATGGCGCTGGAATTGCGGCGTCTCACCGGACGCGACCGCATCTATCTGAGAACGTATTCCTAGGGGTCAGTTGGGGTCAGGCAACTTGTGCGCCGCCCCCTCTTGCTAGTGCTTTTTGTGCTTTTTTCCGCCGCTCTGTTTTTGCGCCGGTGCCGCCGCAGGCACGGGGAGCGCTTCAGGGCCGTGGCGTAGCGCGAGGTAGATGAACCATATCCCTATGGCCACGAAGGGGATCGAGAGCCACTGACCCATCGTGAGCGATGCGCCGATGCGGTACTCCTCTTGGAACTCCTTGATGAATTCAACGAAGAAACGGAAAGAAAAATAGCCGGTCAGGAATACGCCCGAAAAGATACCGGGATAGTTCTTTCCCTTGATGAGTTTCAGGGTGAGAAGTAACGCGAGGAACACCGTCAGGCCGCCGATCGCCTCGATGAGCTGACTCGGATAACGAACCGGCCAGTAGGGGAGCAGGCAGTCGATCGAAGAGAGATCGCACGATGCGTTGGCCGCGAAGGCCGCCTTGCGCGCCAGTATGATGTCGTCGGGGTTGCGCAGGAATTTGACACCCCACCACGAATCGGTGATGCGGCCGACGATCTCGCTGTTCATGAAGTTGCCGAGCCGCACGAAGGTGGCGCCGAGCGCCGCCGCGTAGACGATGCCGTCGCCCAGTTTCAGGAACGGCATCTTGTGTTTCCGCGTGAACCAGATGGCGGTGAGGAAGAGCCCCACGGTTGCCCCGTGGCTCGCGATGCCCCCTTTCCAGACCTTGATGATCTCGCCGGGATGGCTGAGGTAGTAATCGGGTTCGTAGAAAAAGCAGTGGACAAGGCGTGCGCCGATGATGAGGCCGATGACGGCCCATACCAGATAGCTTTCGGCCACCGGTTCGGGGTAGCCGTAGCGCTCCAACTGTTTCTGGAAGAACCAGTAGCCGATGAGCAGGGTCAGGCCAAACAGTATCCCGTAATAACGAAGCTGCAGCGGGCCGAGCACCAGTAAGGTGGGATCCGCATTCCAGACAAAGGTCTCCATGGATATTCTCGCTGTAGAGGATAGGTCACATCACCGGAGCGGTTCAACGCTGAAAAAGAAGGTCGCGCTGACCGTCGCCTTCAGGACGCCGGAGGGCTTGGTCGATCCGGGCGTTATCTTATACCACGACTTGATCCCGATCTGGAAGTCGAGATTCTTGATGGCCTCCTGCAGGATATTCTTGCCGTCGTAGGTGTACACCAGATCGAGCACGCCGCCGGCGGTCAGTTGGCTGTTGCCGAAATTGCCTATCCAGTAGGGATCGATGCCGGTGAACGGGTCCTTGAGGCCGGCATAGAAATCGGCCGGTTTCTGCTCTTCGGTGAAATCGACGCCGGTGCAGGTCATCGCATCCTCGGTGCCGGTGCAGTCCTTGACCGGCTGGGCGAAAAGAGCGGCGCTCATCGATATCTTGCTGTCGCCGCTGGCGGCATCTTCGCCGAAGGTGACGCCGTTGAGCGGCTGGGTTATGGTGAGTTTCAGCTGGTCGAGCGTCGCCGAACGGATCTTGTTCAGCAGCGACTTATATTCCTTCATCTGCTTGTTCTCCGACAGCGCGATCGGCTTGGGGACGTTGCGATGGGTGATGAAGATATAGGGGACAGCGCCCGTCTTGGCGGGGCAGTAGGTGTCGAGCCCCAGTATCTCCATGTGGACATCGGCGAAGGAAAATTCGGTCGAGACCCCCTGCGATTTAAAGGTGACGAAATCGCAGATGCTGAAGGTGATGCTCTGCTCTTCGATGACCGGCTGGGGAAGGCTCGCGTGGGTCGCCGTGACCGATATCTTGACCACCGAATCCTGCCCGCCGAGGAAGGCGATCAGGTTGTCGAGCGAAAGGGTGGTGTTGACGGTGATGTCCGCGCCGGCCGGGAACGCCGAGGTGTCGACCTTGAGCCCGACCAGCGTCCGCGTCTGCGCCGTAACGGCGGTGTTCAGATTGTTCATCGCCTCATCGATGCTGATGGCGTATTCTTCCGGCTTGTTCTCGTCAAAAGGATAGCTGACCGATATGTCGGTGCTGATCACATCGCACCCGAGCGACAGCAACATCCCGATGAGCACCGCGAACAGACTCTTACGCATAACCACCTCCTCGTTCAAAAAGCAGGACCGCACCATGGTAACAGAAACAAACATAAAAGCAAGTAGAGGAACATTTCCCATCGCCGCATATCATTTATCAGAGGCGTGGGGAAGTTGAGCGGGGAGTTGAGCGGCGGCAGGTCGCCTGTTGAGGGTTGAAAGGGGGAGAAGCGGCACTGCCGCTTGACAGCCGCCTGCGGGGCGCTTCATCCCACTATTTATTTGACAAGCGCACATACCTACTTATATAATGCCCCGTTTAACTCGGAATGGGAGTTTCATGTCCGGCATCGGCGTCATATCCAACCCGAAAGCGCGCAAGAACAAACGCAATCCGAACCGCCTGCGTCAGTTGCGCGAATACGAGCATCCGGCGGTCCTGTCGCGATTCACCGACACCTTCGAGGACCTTGACAACGCCCTCGGGGAATTCAAGAAGAAAAAGATAGAGATACTCGCCATCAACGGCGGCGACGGGTCCATCCATGTGGTCCTCACCAAGCTTTTCCAGATATGGGACGGTCAGCCGCTTCCGCGGATCGCGGTGTTGAAAGGGGGCACCATCAATCAGGTGGCGACCAACGTGAAGGTGCGCGGCACGGCGTTGGCGCATCTCAAACGGCTGGTGAAGAAATACGAGAACGACGATCAGTTCCGCATCGTGCAGAAGCCGCTGTTCCGCATCGACGACCGCTATGGGTTCATCTTTGGGAACGGCATCGTCACCGCCTTCATGGACTACTACTACAAGGACGGCGATCCGTCGCCCTATGTCGCTTTCAAGACGCTGGTCAGTTCGGTCAGCGCGATAGTGTGGCGCACGAAACTCTACCGCCAGCTCTTCGAGGGATTCAACGGACACCTCGTGGTCGACGGCAAGGATCTGGGGACGAGACCCTATCTGGGTATCTTCATCACCTCGCTGTCGCAGATCGGGCTCGGGTTCGAGCCGTTCTGGCGTAACCGCGATCTGGCCGATAAAATGCAGATGCTTGCCTTCCACAAGGATGCGTGGATACTGCCGTATCTCGGGCTCGCGTGGCTGGGCCAGCCGCTGCCCAAGAAGACGGCGCTCGACACCATCGGCAAGGATTTCCTCATCGAGGCCGACCGGCCGTTCAAGTACACGATAGACGGCGATTTTTACCAATGTGACGGGAAGCTCCATATCGCCGTGGAGCGGACGATCGATATCATAGCGGGGTAACGATGAAATTCAGTTGTCACGGCAAGACCGATGTCGGCAGGAAACGGGAACTCAACGAGGATTCGTTCGCGGTGCTCGATACCGAGCGCGTGTTCGTCGTCGCCGACGGGATGGGCGGCCATAATGCGGGCGAGGTGGCGAGTTCCATCGCGATAGAGACCATCGTCAAATTCTCCCGGGCCACCAGTGAGGACGAGGAGATGACGTGGCCCTACAAGCTCGATCCGGGCCTGTCGCTCGAGGCCAACAAGCTCAAGGTCGGCATCAAGTTCGCGAACCGCAAGATATTCCGCGCCGCGCAGGGCAACGCGAGTTATTCCGGTATGGGTACGACGGTGGTCGCGATGCTTTTGCTCGAGAACGGGACGCTGTATATCGCCCATGTCGGCGACAGTCGCGCCTACTGCTATTTCGACGGCGGGATCAAACAGGTCACCGAGGATCATTCGCTGGTGAACGAATACATCAAGGCGGGGCAGATGACCCCGGAACAGGCGCGGAACTTCCCCCACAAGAACGTCATCATGCGCGCCCTCGGGATGAAGGAGAATGTGCTGGTCGATGTGCAGGAACGCTCGACCAAGCGGGGCGAGGTGTACTTCGCCTGTTCCGACGGCCTGTCGGATATGGTCACCGAGGAGGAGATGGTCGCCATCCTCTCCGAGGCGAAAACGCTCAAAGAGGCGGCCGACCGCCTGATAGACCGCGCGAACGAGAACGGCGGTAAGGACAACATTTCCGTGGTGCTGTTGCGTATCGACGAATAACCATTGTATCCCGAGGTGTCCCATGAAGAAGAATTCACTGTTCCTGTTTGCGCTCTTGATCGCGGCGATGACCTTCCTGCCCGCCTGCGGCGAGGATGACGACAACAACGGCCAGCCCGACGATCAGGCGCAGACCGATGATGTGGCGACCGACACGGTGGCGACCGATGATGTGGCGACCGACGAATTGTTGAGCGATGCCGATACCGCGGAGCCGTTGCCCGAATATCCCGAGGTCACCTCGACATCGAATAAAGTCGACGATATCGCGAACAATCTGGTGTTCTACGATCAGGACGACGTGAAGTGGACGCTCGGTCATTTTTACAAGGAAAAAAAGCTTATCTGGCTCATCTTCTCGGCCTATGATTGCCCCGCCTGTTCCCTCGAAAAGCCCGCTCTTCCCGAGCTCTACAAGCCCGAATACGTGGAGCAGGGTTTCGAGATCATCTTCATCGAGAACGGACTCCTGTCGGGTCCCCAGCCCTCGAAAGAACCGACCAAGATACATTCGTTCCGGACCAGCATGCTCGACGAATACGGCGATGCGGCCGACTTCGTTTACGGCTACCTGAAGGAACAGACGATATTCAATAAGTTCATCAATCAGGGTTATCCGGTCAATGTCCTCATCAACGGCAAAACGATGCAGATCGTCAGTCATCAGGAAGGCTGGGATCCGTCGGGTGTCGAGAGCATGGACCTTACCATCCAGTATTGGCTGGGCGAGATCTGATGACCGCTCCCTCGTCGTTATCATTCCGCATGATGCTCCTGATCGCCGCTTTCTGCGCTTCCTTGGCGGGTTGCGCGACCGCTCCGCAGACGTCCGCTGATGCCGGCGCTCCGGTTCCGGTCGCGGCGACCACGGCGGCGGGGAACGGATCGTTCACGCTCGATCTGGCGACCTATGACGGCGGCCGGTTCTCCTTCGAGGAGGTGCGCGGTAAAAAGCATCTGCTGGTCGCCTTCTGGGCGACGTGGTGCGATCCGTGCAAAGTGGAACTCAAGGAGCTCGCCGCGCTTTATGACCGCTACCGCGATAAGATCGAGTTCGTCGCCGTCTCGACCGACGCCGAGGAGAGTATGGACAGGGTACGCTCCTTCGTCATCGAGAACAGCATCCCGTTCCCGGTTCTCGTCGATCCGTCGAAGAAACAGGTCGGCGCTCTTCTTCCGGGCGGCGACACCGTGCCGTATTCTCTGTTGGTATTGCGTGACGGCGCTGTATTTTCCTCGCATACCGGGTATGAACCGGGTGACGAGGAACGGATCGCCCGCGAACTCGACGAACTCAGTGTGAAATAACGACCTATGCGGCTGTTCTGGCTGATACTTTTTTTCAGCGTTTTTGCGGTGGGACAGGAAACGGCGGCCGTTGTTCCTGAAGAAAAAAGCGACGAGCCGCTTCTTGCCGACGAGGATATCCTGTTGCCCGACGAAGAGCCGGTCGCGACGCCGGTCCCGGCTCCCACCCAGACCGCTCCGGCCGCTGTTCAGGTTGACAAGAAGGCGGTCCCCGGTGAAGAGGCGCGGCCGCCGCTGAGGTTCACCGGCTATTCCTCGAGCCGCTCAAATGTACGCATCGGTTTTAAGCGCGAAGACACTTCGACGCCGGAAGATCTCGCCGATCTTTCCAACGAGACGCTTCTGGAAGGACACTATGATGCCTACACGCTCGGCGTTCGGAAGAATCTGGTGCTTTTCTTCGGCCGCAACTACGATTTCAAGGTGGACAATTTCGCTTACCGCTATTCGGCCGAGGCGTTCAACCACGGCTGGCAATACTATCTGGAGCGGATCTATCTTAAGGGCGATTGGGATGTGGTCGATGTGACGATCGGTGATTTTTACGAGAGCATGAACCGCGGCCTGCTTTTCTCGATGCTTGATGATCCGGCCGGAGAGGACAACGCCATTCGCGGTCTATCCACCGTCGTAAAGGCGGGCGATTTCCACGCCAAGGCATTCGGCGGCAAGGCGAATCCCTACCTGCGCGATACCGTCGTGCTGGAGCGGATGGGGGAGGCCGACGACATCCTGTGGGGAACCGAAGCGGGCTACAAATTCCTTCAGAGCTTCGATATCGGCGTCGAGTACGGCGGCGGGTTCCACAACGACTACACGGTCGATCGCGCCAACTGGGACGACCCCGATTCGTTGCGTAAGTATGAGAGCAAGTATTATCATGTGGTCGGCGCCTATCTCGATATGTTCCGGCTGATACCGCAGGTGAACGCCTATATCGGCGCCACCCTCGTCCCGGCCGGCGTGGACCGTTTGACACGGGAGATGGTCTGGGGAGATGACAAGAAACGGGCCGATCTGACGCTGGCCAATGCGCTCTATTTTTCTGTGCTCAACTGGTACGACATATCGAAGAGCCGCCTGACGCTCACGGTCGAAGGGAAACGGTACGATCATTATTGGCTCAACTACCGTGAGATGGAACACCCCGATTTCAAGCGGCGCTACTTCCGGCCGCCGGCGCTTCTGTGGGAGAATCTGCCGCTCCTCAACGAATATAATACGATGGCGCTCCGGACCCGCGCCCAGTTCGCCGACAATGATCTGACCGGCTTGACCGCCGCGGTCGAGTTCATCGGCGGGCTGGCCGACAAGTACGATACCGATTGGAACTGGAATGCCGATCTGGCGCCCAAGGAGAATTACTGGTTCGTCGCCGGCTCTCTTGATCGGCGCATCGGTCCGGCGACCCTTCTGGCCAAGGCGGGATTTCTGAAGGTGAACGGGGCTTCCTACAGCGACTACAACAGCGAAACGCTCTATACCCAACTGCTCGCCGGGCTGGGGAAGGCGGGGTTCTCGGGAAAACTTAATCTCGAAGTGTATTATCGCGATCTGGTCCTGCAGGGGGTCGACGAGGAGCGTGATGCGGTCGAACAGAAGCATGTCCTCGATCTGTCATGGAAGAACACGATCTTCCTTTCCTATCTCGGGTCTTACTATTTCAACCGCTCCATGCGAAATGACAACGGCTACTATCCGGGGGGATCGGTCGGTTACGGATACCGGGATCTCCGCGTGTCGCTGTTCGGCGGCACGATGCGCGGCGGATTGACCTGCATCGGCGGGATCTGCCGGAAATTGCCCCCTTTTACCGGAGTTAAACTGGAATTGGATGTGAAACTATGAGGGAATTAATCAGACAGGGTATCGCGACGCGCCGTTTCAGATACGGGGTCATCGGGGTGACGGTGAGCGTCCTGTTCCTGCTTCTCAGCATCCTGTTCAATGACGGCGCTCAGAAACGTCTGGGGGTGATAGAGCAGGATCCGCGCTTCGAGACCGCCGCATGGGAGAAACTTTCGGCCGATGAGCAGCAGCGGCTCGGGCGCGAGCTGATGAGCGCCAAGAATAACCTCGGCCAGATAGCCATGGGGAAAGTGCTCTTCTCGATAACTTTGACAATCTCGTTCCTATTGCTTATAGTGGCGTTCGTGCGTATTAAGACAAAACTTGATGAATTCATTGAGGAAGATGAGAAGCGAACGTCCGACTGACACTCCCGCTCTCTCGGCGGTCATACGGCGGGTGCTCGAATCGGATGAGTTCGATTTCCTCTATTCGCGGATCATAGAACTTTCGGCCGACCTCTTCACCGAATATCCCTGCGCAGTGGTGACCCGCCGCGAGGAGCGGTTCTGGGTCAATGTCGCCTATCCGGCGCGCAAGACGCTCCATTTTCCGTTGCCGGTGCATGACGATCTGTCGAACATAGCGCAGGATGGTCCCTACCAGATCGCCGATGTCTCGCTTCCCGAGATGGGGGATCAGCGGTTCCTCTTTTTCCCGATCGTGTTCCGCGACGATGACCGGGTCTGGGTCGAGGGGTGGTTCTGCCTTGCCGCCGAGGTGCGCACCGACGCCGAACTCATGGCGGAGGTCCTGCTGTTCGTCGAGATCATCCGCGCGGCGGTCCATAAGATAGCGAAGATAGAGCGTATCAAGGAGTTGACCATCATTGACGAGGTGAGCGGCCTCTACAATACCCGCCACCTTTTCAACGTACTCGAACAGACCGTGCAACAGGCGGGGCGTTATTTCACCGAATTCTCCCTGATATTTTTCGATCTCGACCGTTTCAAACAGGTCAACGATACCCACGGGCATCTCATCGGCTCGCGGCTTTTGCGCGAGGTGGGTCAGTTCGTGCTCCAGCATCTGCGCAAAGCCGATCTCGCCTTCCGCTACGGTGGCGATGAATTCGTCGTCTATCTGCCGTATACCTCAAAGCAGAACGCCCGGATCGTCGTTGAGCGGCTGTATGAGAATCTCCGCAAGCACGAATTCGTCATAGACGGTATCCCCCTCAAGGTCGCCGCCAGCTACGGCTGGTCGGGGTTTCCCGAGGATGGGCGGACCGTCAAAGAGATCATCGAAAAAGCCGATGAGGCGATGTACCGGGTCAAGAAACGCTCCCGCGATGCTTTTGAGATGGCCTGACGATGATAGCGGGATATCTGAACACATTTCCCCGGATCGATGAAAAGGCGTTCGTGTTCAAAGGAGCTACCGTCATCGGCGATGTCGTCATCGGTCCCGAATCGAATATCTGGTTCGGCGTGGTCCTGCGCGGCGATGTGAATTACATACGCATCGGCGCCCGGACCAACATACAGGACAACGCGACGGTTCATGTGACCACCGCCCTCTATCCGACCGAGATCGGCGACGAGGTGACGGTAGGACACAATGCCGTCATTCACGGGTCGACGATCGGTGATCGCACCCTCATCGGGATGGGGGCGGTGCTTCTTGACGGGTGTCGGATAGGGAAGAACGTCATCGTCGCGGCCGGATCGATAGTGCGGATGAAGAGCGTCATCCCCGACGGGGTCCTCGTGGCGGGCAATCCGGCGGTGATCAAACGAGACATCACCGAAGACGAACGACTTTTTTTCGAACGGTCGGCCGCCAACTATGTAAAATATTCCTACAACTATTTGACTTCTTCTTCAGATATACTATATTCTCGTGAAGAATTGAACGCGGAGCTCACTTAACAACATAATGTACATAAAGGAGCGTGACATGGTAAGATCCTTTATTGTTTCAGCTATCCTTCTGTTCGCGACCCTCTCGTTCGCGCAGGAAAAGGAGACGGTGCTGACGGTCCTGTTCATGAACGATATCCACGGTATGGCGTGGCAATACGATGAGCCGGGCAACCCCGGGATCGGTGGATTGGCGGCTGTGAAGACGCTCGTCGACCAGATCCGGGCCGAGGTGCAGGGAAAGGGGGGCGAAACCCTCGTTCTGATGGGCGGCGATATCGCGCTGGGCGATCCGCGCAGTAATGTTTGCAAGAATCTGCCGGTCATCAAAGGGATGAATCTCGTCGGCTTCGATGCCTCGGTCGTCGGCAACCATGACCTGTTCTTCGGCGTCGACGTGTTCAACGAGATGAAACAGGAGGCCAAATTCGACTGGATATCGGCCAATATCTATAAGGACGGTGGCGCGAAGCCGCTTGCCGATAGGGAATACATCGAGAAGAAATTCGACAGCGGGCTCAAAGTGGCGGTCCTCGGCCTGTCGACCCGCGAGATAGAACAGATCACCGCCGCCGGTCTGGCCGGAAACCTCGTGGTGACCGATCCGGTGCAGGAGGCGAAGACCCGCGTCCCGCAACTCAAGAAGAACAACGACATCGTCATTGCGCTTACCCATTTGGGGTATTTCGACGCTGACAAGTCCTACGACGGATTCGAGGGTGACAACTTCCTCGCCAAGTCGGTCCCCGGCATCGATCTGATCGTCGGCGCCCATACCCACCGCCAGCTGAATGCGCCGGTCAAGATCGGCGACACCTTCATCGTGCAGACCGAAGGGATGGGCAAGCATCTGGGCCGTTTCGACCTGTTCATCAAGGGCGGCAAGGTCATGAAGACCAACTTCAAGATGTATCCCCTCAACCTGAAGAAAAAGATCATCGCCGACAACAAGGTGACCTATGAATTCGTCGACAAGGAACTCAAGGAAAATCAGGCGATGCTCGACATGCTTGCCGGTTTCAAGTGCGAATTCTCCGAGACGCTGCTCGGCAACATCGAGACCCCGCTTGACGGCGCCCGCGAAGTGGTTCGTTTCAAGGAGGCGGAGCTCGGCAACATCATCGCCGACATCATGCGTGAGCGCGGCAAAGCCGACATCGCCTTTTTCAACGCCGGCTCGATCCGACAGGGTCTTCCGGCGGGAAAGGTGACCGAACGGGAACTCTACAGCATGTTCCCCTTCATGGACACGATCGTTACCGGTAAGATGAAGGGAAGCGAACTGCAGGAGGTACTCGACTACTTCGCTGAAAAAGGCGAGGGGGCGGGCGGCTTCCTTCAGATATCGGGTTTCTCGATGAAGCTCTACAAAGGCTCCGCGCTCGACATCAAGATCGGCGGCAAGCCGCTCGACAAGAACAAGGTCTATACCTTCGCGATCAACAGTTTCATTGCCAACGGCGGTGACGGCTATGCGATGCTGAAGGATATGAAGAACAAGAAGGATACCTTTATTTCCCTGCCGATCACGCTGGTCGAGTATCTCAAGAAGAACAAGAAATTCCCCAAGCCGGAAATGGGCCGTCTTTCCATCATGAAGTGATCGTGCGGTCTGCACGGATTCCTTACTATCGATAGGTCGGTGATATGGCGACGGTTGTCGGATTGGGTAATGCATTGGTCGACATGTTGATCGATCTTCCCGACGAGTCGTTGTTGCGCCGTTTCGGTCTGCCGCGCGGCACGATGAACCTCGTCGAGCGCGAACGCTCCCGCGAGGTGCTCGATGCGGCGGCGGGACTGCCGCGCACCGTGAGTTCTGGCGGGTCGGCCGCCAACACCATCCATGGGCTGGCGCGGCTCGGCGTGCCGTGCGCCTTTGTCGGCAAGGTGAGCGACGACGAACTTGGCCGCTTTTTCCGCGACGACCTGACGCGCCACAGCGTCAAGGCACACCTGTTGGCCGACGGCCCCGAAACGGGGCGCGCGGCGACTTTCATCACCCCCGACGGCGAGCGGACCTTCGCGACCTATCTCGGCGCGGCGGTGAAACTTACGGCCGACGATCTCCACGCGGGGCTCTTCGCCGGCGCGGCGGTCATCCATATCGAAGGCTATCTGGTCCAGAATCACGCGCTCCTCGAACGGGCGCTCGAACTGGCCCGGGAAAGCGGTGCGCGGGTCTCGCTCGACCTCGCGAGCCACAATGTCGTCACCGAGAATCTCGATTTTCTGCGCGGGCTGGCCGAGCGGCATCTGATAGATGTGCTGTTCGCCAACGAGGAGGAGGCGCGCGCTTTTACCGGCCGTGAACCGTTGGACGCTCTCGGCGTCATGGCGGCGCTCGCCCCGGTCGCCGTGGTGAAACTGGGCCGCGAAGGCTCGGTCGCCGCGCGCGACGGGAAGACGGCGCGTATCGCGGCGGTCCCGTCCCCCTGCCGCGACACCACCGGCGCGGGCGATCTCTACGCCGCCGGGTTCCTCTACGGACTGCTCAACGACCTGCCGCTCGACCGCTGCGGCGAGATCGGGTCGTTGTTGGCGTCGCGGGTCATCTGCTGCGTCGGCGCCAAGATAGACGATGCATCATGGAATACCTTGCGGAGGCTGATCATCGGATGAGCCGGTCGTTCGTTACGCTGGTACTCGCGATACTCTTTAACGCCTTCGCCAACATCCTCATGAAGGCGGGGGTGAAGGATCGCGCCATCGCGACCGACGCCGGCGTAACGGCGCTCGCCCTTTCGTACCTGACCAACCTCAAACTCATGGCGGGCATCGTTTCGTTCGGTATTGCGCTCATCTTCTACACCAAGACGCTCGAGAAAATGAGCCTCAGCGTCGCCTACCCGGCGATGACCTCGACCGGCATACTCATCGTCACCTTCTGGTCGCTCACTTTTTTCGGCGAACGGCTCTCGGCGTGGCAGTGGAGCGGCATCGCGCTGATCATCGGCGGACTCTGGCTGATCAATATGCGCTGATCCGGCGCGGGAGGTGGACCCGGTGACCCGCATCCTCGTGCTCGACGTTTCGGCGTATCTCTTCCGTGCCTACCATGCCCTGCCGCCGATGAACGCCCCCGACGGGAGCCCGGTCAACGCGATCTACGGTTGCGCCGCGATGTTCCTGCGGGTCGCCAAGCGGTTCGGCGAATTCCGCGCGGTGGCGGCGCTCGACTGCGGCCGCGACACGGTGCGGCGCGAACGCTATCCCGAATACAAGGCGAACCGCAAGGAACTCGACGATGAACTGCGCGTCCAGTTCGCCTACATGCCGGAGATGCTCGGTGCGCTCGGGCTTACCGCGATGGCGGTGCCGGGCTATGAGGCCGACGATGTCATCGCCGCGGTACGCCTGCGCCATCCCGACGACGAGGTCATCATCATCAGTAGTGACAAGGATCTCATGCAACTGGTCGACGATCATACCTTCCTCTACGACGGGGTGAAGGACCGGCTCATCGACGCGGCGGCGGTGCAGGAGAAGTTCGAGGTGCCGCCGGTGCAACTGCGCGACCTCTTGGCGATGAGCGGCGACAGCTCCGACAACATCCCCGGCCTGCCGGGGGTCGGCCCCAAGACGGCGGCCAAACTGCTTGCGCAGTACGCCGACATCAACGATATCTACGCCCATCTTGACGCGCTCCAGCCGAAACTGCGCGACAAGTTCACGAACTTCCGCGACCAGCTGATGCTGTCGCGCGATCTGGTGACGCTCATCACCGATATCGAACTGCCGCCGCTTCCCGACGAACCGTGGCGCGGTCCCGATCCCGACAAGTTCCGCGCCTTCATCGACAGGTTCGGTTTTCGGTCGCTGCAGCGCCATCTGGATATGCTCGCCGCTCTTCCGGACCGCCCCATAACAGTACCGTCGGTGTCGCAGGCGCCGGTCGTGGTTGAACCGCTCGAAAGCGTCGTCCCGGAACGGGAGGAACTTCTTTTCTCCTTCGACGGACGGCTCTATGCCGCCTTCGAGGGTGCGGTCCGCGCGGTGACCGCCGCCGACATCACCCCCGACCGCCTCTGGTGCGGCTTCGACATGAAGGAATATCTGCCGCCGTCGGTCGACGACGAATGCCGCTTCGTCGATCTGCAACTTGCCTATTTCATCCTCGACAGCGGCCGCCATCAGTACGGGATGAGCGATGTCGCGGGCTATCTCGATATCGCCCCGGCGGAGAACAGCGGACCGGAGGCGATAGCGGCACAGCTCACGCAGATGCGGGAAAAGATACTGCCGCAGATAACCGGCGATCCGCGCCGCCGGAAACTGCTCTACGATATCGAGATGCCGAACCTCACGGTGGTGCGCGACATGGAGCGCTACGGCATCGCGGTCGACCTCGAACGGCTGGCGGCGATGCGTACCGAATACACCGCTAAATTGGCCCAAATAGAGAGTTCAGCCCACGACTGGGCGGGCGGTCCAGTGAATCTCAATTCGCCCAAACAGCTCGCGCAGGTGCTCTTCGAGAAGCTCGGTCTGCCGGTCCGCCGGAAGTCGAAAAGCGGCCCCTCGACCGATGTCGATGTGCTCGAAGAATTGGCGCCGTACCATCCGCTGCCGGGACTCATCCTCGAACATCGCCAGTTCCAGAAACTCCTATCGACCTACATCGAACCGATAGCGCAGAAGGTCGACACCGACGGCCGTCTGCGGTCGAGTTTCATCCTGACCCACGCCGCGACAGGACGGTTGTCAAGCCGCGATCCGAACCTCCAGAACATCCCGGTTCGCACCGAAGAGGGGAGGCGGATACGGTCGCTCTTCCCCGTCGCGCCGGGATGCCGGTTCATATCTCTCGACTACGATCAGGTCGAGCTCCGGGTGCTTGCCGCCCTTTCCGACGATACCGAACTCAAAAGCGCCTTCAAGAACGGCGAGGATATCCACCGCAAAACGGCGTCGGCCATCTTCGGCGTCTTCCCCGAATTCGTCGACGACACGATGCGGCGGCACGCCAAGGCGGTCAACTTCGGTATCGTTTACGGGATGCAGGCATTCAAGCTCTCGCAGGACACCGGCGTCGAGATGAAGTTCGCCAAGGAGTACATCGACCAGTATTTCCGGTTCTACACCGGCGTGAAGCGGTTCATCGACGCGACCATCGACCGGGCGCGCGGCGACGGCTGGGTCGAAACGATGCACGGCCGGCGGCGCGCGGTGCCGGAGTTGAACGATGCCAACAAGAATATCGTGAAGTCGGGCGAACGGATGGCGGTCAACACCGTCATTCAGGGGACGGCGGCCGAGATCATGAAACTCGGCGCGGTCAGAGTGCGCGCCGCCTTCGCCGAAGCGCTTATCCCGGCCCGCATACTTCTCGCCATCCACGACGAACTCATCCTTGAGGTCCCCGCGGGGCGCGCCGACGAGTGCGGCAGGATCGCCGCCGAGGCGATGCAAAGCGTTCTGCCCGATTTCCCAGTGCCGCTCACGGTTTCGGTCTCTCAGGGGTCCCGTTGGGACGAACTCGACTAACGATAAAAAAATTATTGTATTTAATTTTCCGTTGTACTAAAGTAGCCCTGTCAGGCTCGGATAACATTTTGAGGAGGAGTGCGATGCGGTTAGTGTCGATCATGTTCCTTACGGCATTCTGTTCATTCGTTTTCGCGCAGGAACCGGCCTTGGTACCGGTGGCCCCGGCGAAGAAGGAAGAAAAGAAAGCGGATGTGAAGGAAGAGGAAAAAAAGGAAGAACAGAAGGCTGATCAGGGGACCAACTATCAGGACATGTATCAGCAGTACCTCCAGAAGTACAACACTAACGCCGAACCGACTCCCGCCCCGGCGCCTGCTCCGGTCCCGGCGCCCGCACCGGCGCCCGCTCCTGTGCCCGCTCCGGCCCCGGCTCCTGCTCCGATGCCGGCCCCGGCTCCGATGCCTGCTCCGGCCCCGGCTCCTGCTCCGATGCCGGCCCCGGCTCCGATGCCTGCTCCGGCCCCGGCTCCTGCTCCGATGCCGGCCCCGGCCCCGGTGGTGACCCCCGAACCGGAACCGGTCGTCGCTCCTGCTCCGGTCGTGGCCCCGAAGGCGGCGGAGCCCTCGAAGTTCACCCTTTCGCTCGGGATGTACGGCCTGTTCGCCAATGGCGTGAATCTGTTCGGCGGCGATGTGCTCAACAGCAGTTATCAGTTCGATGTGCCGCAGGCGGTACTTGACCTTAAGGGCGGCACCGACACCTTCACCGCCCGCCTCGCCTTCGATCTGGCGGACGGACTCCTGAAACAGAACACCGTTATTTCGGCCAATACTCCCGACAATCCCAATTACGTCGCCAATGCGTTGACGCCCGATATCGCCGAACAGGTCAATGTGGTCGACATGATCAAGGATGTGTCGTTCCACTTCCCCAACATCGGCGGCTACTATATCGAAATACAGGGCGGCAAGTTCGGTATGCCCTTCGGCGTCGAGAACACGATGTACGATCATGAGATACCGTTCTACTATCGTCCGCTCGCTTTCGAACAGTATCTGGGCGGCGGATTCAACGATCTGGGTCTTCTGCTCGGCGCTAATGTGCCGCTTTCCGAGACCATGGGGATCAAGGCGCGCTACTTCCTGTTCAACGGCCGCAACGAGGCTCAGCTTGACGGCGGTCAGTACATACAGGACCCGGCGCACGGTATCGATGTCCGTTTCGAGATGAACGAGGCGTTCCATACCACTTCGGCCCTTTCGCTCATCATCGGTTCCTCCTATCATGGCATGAATGATAAGGCCGCCGGCGGCATCATTGATACGGCGCTCAACCAGACCGATACCGCCGATCTCGACGGTGACGGCAATGTCACCGAGAGATTCGGCTATCTCTACGATGTGCCGGGCCAGCAGTCCACGCCGATCTATCTTGAGGATTTTATCAGCAACAAGTACAATATCCTTTTCACGCTGGGCACCGACATCGGATATCGGCTTGATGAGAACATGGATTTCGGTATGGCGGCGGAATTCTACTATTCCTACCGGCAGATATTCAACCCCTTCAAGACCTGGGATGATCCCGCCACGCCGGCCGCCGATCTGGTGCAGTATCGTTTCCTTGAGGACGGCAGCACCAGCTATTACGGCAATTCATATTATCAGTCCTACGGTTTCTTCGCCGCTCCCTACGCGAAACTCTGGATGATCGACGCGATGATCCGGTTCAGCTGGTCCAAACAGCCCTATCTCTACAGTTTCGTCGAGGATCAGAAGAATTCCAAGCTGGGTCTAGATGTGATGGTGAATTACAATGTCACCGATTACTTCCAGGTCGGTCTTAATTGGCGCTGGGTGCAGGAAGTGTTCTACAAGTACGATGCGGCGCTCGACATGGCCGACAATAACGTGCTCGACTACAACTACGTCAAGGATACCTTCAACACCCACCAGATACTGCTTAACGCCTCTTTCCAGTACGAGGCGCTGCTCGTAAAGTAGCCGCCCCCTTCACCGCATTCTTCTGACGTATTTTTCCTTCCATACTCCGTTCGGTGAACACCTCTTTTCCGCTGTAAGGGTCCTGTCCGGTACGGTATATGAGGGTGGAGATGGTCGACGGGGTGGGGGTGAATATCTGTACCTGTTCGGGCGAAAGGTGCAGTTCGTCGCGGCAGAAACGGGAGAGCGACCGCATCGCCTCCTCGGTGCAGCCGGGGTGGGCCGCGATGAAGTAGTAGGTGAGAAACTGCTCCTTGCCGGCCGCTTTGGTGAGGGCAAGGAACCGTTCTCGGAAGCGACGGATGGTTTTTTTCGACGGTTTCCCCATGAGGTCGAGCACCGCATCATCGGTGTGTTCGGGCGCTATCTTCATCTGACCGGAGATGTGGCGGGAGACCAGTTCGGCGAGATACTCGTCGCCGTGTATCGTGTCGGCGAGCACCATGTCGTGGCGGACGCCGCTGGCGACGAAGACCTTTTTCACCCCCGGTAACGCGGTCACCCGTTTCAGGAGCGCCGTCTGGCGGGAATGATCAAGTTCCAGTTCCTTGCACACCGTGGGATACAGGCACCGTTTCTTGAGGCAGCTGCCGCTCTTTGACTTGCGACCGCAGTCGATGCCGTACATATTGGCGGTCGGTCCGCCGAGGTCGTAGATGACGCCGGTGAAGCGTTTCATCGTGAGGAACCGCGTTATCTCGCGGACGATCGATCCTTCCGAACGGGACACGACGCGGCGTCCTTGATGAAGGTGTATCGCGCAGAAACTGCATTCGCCGTAACAGCCGCGGTGGGTGGTCACCGAGAACTTTATCGTTTCGAGCGCCCGTATCTCGCCGCGCTCCTTGTCGGCGGGGTGGGCATCGTACTCATAGGGGAGTTCGTACACCGCGTCGAGTTCGTCCGGTTCGAGCGGTAACTGCGGCGGGTTGTGGACGAGCCATTTGTCGCCGTGCCGCTGGTTCATGCCGCGCGCGGTGAGCGGATCGTTGTTGCGGTAGAAGGTGAGAAACATGTCGGTAAAGGTTTTGTTGTTCTCGGCGGTCTTTTCATACGGCGGCAGGTCGATGAACTCCGCTGCCGGTTCGTTCGCGGCGTAGCAGATCCCGCGGATGGCGCGCCAGTCGATGCCGTCACGCAGGGCCGTGGCAAGTTCCACGACCGTTCGTTCGGCCATGCCATAGACGATGATGTCGGCCTTAGCGTCCAGTAGCAGACTGCGCCGTATTGAATCGGACCAGTAGTCGTAATGGGCGACGCGCCGGAGACTCGCCTCGATGCCGCCGAGCACTACCGGGACGGTGTTCTTGAAAAAGCGGCGGATGAGTCCGGTGTAGACGATGCTCGCCCGGTCGGGTCGGCGGTCGTTGACCGCGCCGGGGGTGAGGTCGTCCTGCGTGCGCCGTTTTTTCAAGGCGGTATAGTTGGATACCATCGAATCGACCGAACCGGCGCTGACGCCCCAGAAAAGAAGGGGCTCTCCGAGGCGGGTGATGTCGGCAGGACCGTCGGTCGCCGGCTGGGCGATAATGCCGACGCGGAACCCTTTATATATAAGGTAGTGGCCGATGATGGCGGCGCCGTTGTAGGGCGAATCGATATAGCTGTCGCCGGTAATGATGATGATATCGAGCCGTTCCCAGCCTCTTTGGGCCGCCTCGCTGCGGGTCGTCGGGATGAACAAGCGTTCCTCCGCCGTTGAGTACCGGTCAGTATCGCCGGGGAGAGGGTGAATGTCAATGGATACTTTACTTGCCGCCTCATTTGGGATACTATCCGGCGATACCGTGTGGAGGTGCGATCATGCAAAAAGTCTTTTTTCTGATTGTGGCGTTGGTAGCGTTATCATTCTCGGGCTGCAATCTCGATCCCGACAGCAGCTGGTTCAAAAAAGATGGCGATACGGTTGCCGGTGTCGACGATAGTACGGTCGGCGATACCGATACGCATACCGACGTTCCCGCGACCGATGGCGACACCGCGGTCGATACCGGCGCCGATACGGATACCCTGACCGATACGATGCCCGACGAAGACACCCCGGTCGCGACCGGCGTCATCCCCGATATCCAGCACGGAGAGGTGTCGCTTGACAGTACGGTGGAATTCGAGGCGGTGGTGACGGCGGTCGAATATGCGCTCGATGCCAACTACGAGCCGACCGGCATCAAGGGCCTTTTCGTAAGTGAGACCGGCTTCTCTACGGCGCTTCCGTGGAGCGGCATCTATATATTCATCCAGACCCCGGCGGCGGCCGATGCCTATGCGCGGGGCGATCTGCTCTCCGTTTCGGGGACCTACAAGGAATATTATGAGATGTCACAGGTGGAGAATGCGACGCTGGGCAAACTGGGTACCGCCGATGTGCCGGTGCCCGCCTACATCGCCGATCCGTCGGTCGTTGCGACCCCGTTCACGAACAACGGCACCGAATGGGTCCCGACGACCGACCACGGTGCGCAGGGGGAACAGTGGGAAAGCGTACTTATCGAAGTGCATGATGTCGCCGTCACCAATGAGGACCTTGGCCACGGCCAGTGGGAAGTGACCGGCGGATTGGTCATCGACAAAAAACTCTTCTACTACCCCGGCGAACGCTCGACCGGGACAAAGTTCAAACGGATAACGGGGATACTCGTCTACACCTTCGATGCCTTCAAGTTGGCGCCGCGCGATGCGGACGATCTGGAGCTCGACGACGGCACGGGCACCGACGATGATACGGTCGTTACCGATGACGGCACGGTCGTCACCGATGACGGCACGGTCGTCACCGATGACGGTACGACGACGACCGACGATAACAGCGTGATCCCCGATACCGACACGGCCGCCGACGGCGTTATCTCCGATATCCAACAGGGGAGCGTGTCGCTCAACAGCACGGTGGAGTTCGAGGCGGTAGTGACGGCGGTCGAGTATGTGCTCGACACCAGTTACAACCCGACCGGCATCAAGGGACTGTTCGTAAGCGAGATCGGCTTCTCTACGGCGCTTCCGTGGAGCGGCATCTATATCTTCATCCAGACCCCGGCGGCGCTCGATGCCTATGCGCGGGGCGACCTGCTCTCCGTTTCGGGCACCTACAAAGAATACAAAGGAGCATCGCAGGTAGAGAACGCAACGTTGAACAAAATCAGCACTGCGCCCATACCGGCGCCCGCCTACATCGCCGATCCGTCGGTCGTGGCAACCCCCTTCATGAACAACGGTACCGAATGGGTTCCGACCACCAACCACGGCGCGCAGGGGGAACAGTGGGAAAGCGTCCTCATCGAGGTGCATGATGTCACCGTCACCAACGAAGACCTCGGTCATGGCCAGTGGGAAGTGACCGGCGGGCTGGCGATAGACAAGAAACTCTTCTACTTCCCCGGTACCCGCACCAACGGCACGCAGTTCTCGCGGATAACGGGCATCCTCGTCTATACCTTCGATGCCTTCAAGCTGGCGCCGCGTGATGCGGCCGATGTCGTGGCGAAATAGGGGCGTCATGATGCGCGTGCTGTTCATAGTTCTGTCCGTCGTACTGCTGGCGGCCGGCTGCATCGAGAACTCCTACGGCGAGACGCCGGTCGATCCGGCGGTGCCGCGCAAGCTCGTCCTGATCCACACCACCGACTCCCATTCGAAGTATTTTCCCTTCTGGCTACAGCCCAATATGTTCGACCGCGCGCTGGGGGTGACCTCGCACAATCCTCCCTGCTGGGATACCGGCTGGACCGGCGGCGTCTCCTACTGCGACGGCGCGTGGATCGCGTCACAGGAGCGCTACAAGGTCTGGCAGAGCGGGAAATATGTCTACCTGACCGATGAGGAGATGGCGGCGCAGGGTCTCGTTTCGGAAGATGTGAACCGCGACGGCCGGTGCGATATCCATGACTGCGCCATCACGTGGGACCGCGACCGCGACGGGAAGTGCAGCTATCCCTATGACGCCGCGACCGCGAGCTTCACGCGCGGTGACGGGACGGTCGTCGATCCGACCGACAAAAGCGCCTACAATACGGCGAAAAGCGCGAGCGAGGATGTCAACCGCGACGGCCGTTGCAGTGCGCTCGACTACCGGCCTGAACTTGCTTCGACCGGCGGTATCGCCCGGATGGCGACCATCTTCAAACAGATACGCGACGAGCAGGCCGCTTTCCCGGTCCTCCATATCGATACCGGTGATACTTTTCAGGGGGCTCCCGAATTCAATCTGTTCCGCGGCGAACTCGAGATGCGCGCCCTGCAGGCGCTCGGCGTCGATGCGATGGTGCTCGGCAATCATGAGTTCGACAACGGCGCCGCCGCGTTCGTGAAAGCCTACGAGCGGTCGGGCGGTTTTCCACTGCTGGCGGGCAATTTCCTCTTCGACGGACGGGCGCAGAACGGTCTGTCGGAATTGGTCGAGCCGTACGCGATATTGCACCGCGGAACGTTGCGGATCGGGGTCGTCGGCATCAGCAACGACTCCTCCATCACCTCGATGAATCAGGTGGGTAACAGCCTCGGCTTCTACGGGCTTGACCCGATAGAGACGGCGAAGCTCTATGTCGGCCTCATCCGCGCGCAGTGCGACGTGGTGATCATCGCGAGCCATCAGGGACTCGACGGCGACTATGCGCTTGCCGAACAGGTCCCCGGCGTCGATGTCATACTCGGCGGTCATCATCATGTGGTCCTCGATCCGCCCAAAGTGCTCAAGGGGCCCGATGGACGCGATGTCATCATCGTCCACAGCGGCGTCGATCTCAAGATAGCGGGGGAGTTGCAGGTGATGGTGCAGAACGGTCGCGTGGTGTGGCACTCCTACATCACGCACGCCAACACCGACGCGGTGGCCGAGGATGCCGACATGGTGAACATCCTTCGTCCCTTTTCCGAAACGCTCCGCTATGCGCAGGATCTGGGAGAGGTGGTCGGCTACGCGACGAGCATGATACGGCGGACCGATCCGACCGGCGGCGATTCGCCGCTGGGGAATCTCGTCACCGGATCGATGATGCAGCACGAACTGGTCCGCGCCGATTTCGCGGTGACCAACAGCATGGGTATCCGCGCCGATATACCGGCGGGCGACATCAGCCGTGAGAAGCTCTATGAGGTCTTCCCGTTCGAGAACAGCATATCGGTCATGTACCTCTCCGGAAAGGAACTCAAGGACCTGTTCGATTTTGTGGCGCGCCGTTCGGCGACCCGCGGCTGTGTGACGCAGGTGCAGGCGACCGGCCTCGAGGTCGAGCTCGACTGTTCGCCCGATGCGTCGCTGCAGGAGAGATATAACTCCTATGCTCTGACTAGGAACCTGCGTATCGGCGCGGTCACCGTGATAGAGAACTACGCGCTGAAACTGCCCCACGCGATCTTCAAGATGGCGACCAACGACTACATGGCGCGCGGCGGTTCGGGATTCGACATGCTGCTGCGCAATACCACCCGCAGGGATACCTCGATCCCGCTGCGTGACGCCCTTATCGAGTTCATGCAGGGACTCGGGGGCGACATCGATCCGGCCGATTTCTCAGCCGAGAAGAGCGGCGTGAAACACATCACGATGATCAATTAAGGTGACGGGCATGATACGGACACTCATCCTCGCGATGCTTCTTGCGGCGGTCATCGCCTGCGCTCCGAAAGGCGATCCGGCGATACCCGGCGGCGCACAGTACTTCTCGGTGATCTTCGCCCCCGGTACCGATCTGGGGACTCCCGGCTCACCGCTTCCTGCGGCGGCCGAGTATCGGTTCTCCATCGCCGTCGAGGCGCGCGGGGCGTGGGGCGAACGGATAGCCGACTACAGCGGCGAGGTCGAAGTAAGTCTGTTGGGAGCCGAACTGCGCTCCTACAAACGGCTGAAATTGGAGAACGGGTTTGTCGGGCCGGTCGAGGTCCGCTTCGCCAACGGGTTTCGCCTCGAACGGATAGCGGTCGAAGAGATAGCGCCCGACAAAACGGTCATCGGAGCGCGCGAAGTGCGTATCAAGACCGGGCCGGTCGGCGTTTCGGCGCCGATATATCTGCCGTATCCCCGTATATCGTCCCTGCAGGGATCGGTCGGCGGCGACGCCGGCGACGGCTATCCGTCGCGGCTGGAAAAGCGCAATCTGACGCTACGCGGCGCCTATGATCCGGTAGCGGGCCGTTATCGCGACATGGTAGTGGTCGCGATCATCGAAGGGGGGTTCTATCTTTCCGAGACCGATTGCGCCGATTTCTGCGCCGTCTACCTCTATACCTATTCGACCCCGTATGTGGAGGACGGCGGCGAAAGCGGCGTCCTTGAACCGGGGACCCTCATCGAGGAGGTGAACGGCTCAGTCTTCGAATTCTTCGGCTTCACCGAACTCTCGTTCCCCACCTTCCGGCTGCGGCGCGACGCGCAGGATCGGATCATCCGCGACCTCGACGCGCTCCCCGCGCCGCGCGACATCACCGGCTGTCTTGACGGCGGCGACGACCTCTGCCTCGAATCGGCCGAATCGTCGCTGGTGACGGTCGTCGGCGTGACGGTGGACGACTTCGATGAGAACGAGGAGGGCTGGACCGAATACAGCCAGTTCCCGCTCACCACCGACGGCGGCGGCATCATCATGGCGCAGACCGTCTACACCGCTCCCGCGTTCCATCCCGAGTCGATGAAAGGACGGCGGCTCGCGACACTCACCGGCATCCTGAAACAGCATACCAGCGCGCGTCCCTCGACGTGGATACTCATCCCGCGCGACAGCGCCGATATCGTCATGGAAGAAAGGTAATAGGGGAGATAGCGACATGAGACAGCGTATGGTCATCTTCTGGTTCGTGTTACTGGCGGCGGCGGTACTTTCCGCGCAGGAAAAACCGGCGGAGAACACGACACCCGCCGTCGCCGAAGGCTCTGGCGGGCAAGCCCCGGCCGTTGAACCGGCGTTGCCCGCTCCGGTCCCGGTCGTTGAAGTGGTTCCCGCCGTCGCTGAACCCTCGCCGCCGTCACTGACCCGCGAGGAGGTCGAGGCGCTCATCGATAAAAAGGTGGCCGAAAAGGTGGCGGCCCTTGAAGAGGCGCGGAAAAGCGAAGATGACGCGCGAAAAAAGGAGGAAGAGGCGAAGAAAGCTGCCGCTCTGGCCGCGGCCGAACAGAAAAAGAAAGAGGAGGAGGCGGCGAAAAGCGGCATACAGGAGAAGCGCGGCATGATGGCGCCGAGCTTTCTGAAGAACTCGCTCTCCTTCATCATCGGCGACGATAACCTGCGCGACGAATCATCCTATTCGCCCGCGACCAATGTCGGACCGCGCGACGAATATGACAACTTCATGAACAAATTCCTCGGTTACAGTAACCGCGCCAAGGGGACCACGCGGCTGACGCTGTTCCACGAGTCGGACGGCCTTATCGAGAACCTCGTCACCCGCATCGGCATCGGCTTCGGCATGGAGCATTACATCAATCAGGCGAGCACGCTGGAGACCCGGCTGATCGAGGGCGGATCGTTCCTTGAGGTGCAGTATGAAAAGGGTTTCCTTCTCAAACTCACCGCGTGGCCCTACGATTCGGACCGTATGGCGGTCGGTTTCTTTCCCGCGTTGCGCTGGGGTTCGACCCGTTCGTGGCCCGAGAATTCCTACGGCGTACCCGGTGCCCAGCTCCTTTTCGGCTGGGGGCCGCTGTCGGTCTACACCGGCTTCAAGGTCCACATGCAGTACATGAGCGACCCGCTCGGGACCGAATTCAAGAAAAAGGAGACCGCCTATGGCGCGTTCGGCGGGGTGACCTATCAGGATCTCGGCTTCACCGCGAGTCTGCAGGGCGCTTTCATCGACAAGGGGGATAATGTCTATATCGCCGAGGCGGAGCTTGCCGACCGGAAGGATGACGAGATCCTTTCCTACGGTCTGGACCTGTTCACGCAATACGAATGGGGCAAAACGATCGGCGATCCGCTCGGCCTGACCTCCTACAACAACGGCGAGTGGCAGGAACCGGTCTACGACGGCCCCTACGCCTTCCGTATCCGCGGCGAACTCATCCTTCTCAACGAACGGCTGCAGAATGCCGACTATCTCTCGTGGGCGGAGGGCGACACCCTCGCGGTACCGCCGATAACCGCGAACTTCTGGGCGCCGGCGGGATCGGTCGAAGCGGCCTTCCGCTGGGAGCATCTGCGGGTATTCGGCCTGTTCACGTGGCGGTCGCTCCAGTTCCTCACCTTCGACGGTCCGGGGCTGGTCCCCTACCAGACCTTCCCGAAGAATGGCAAGATACTCGACGAACTCGCCGGATCGTTCTCCGTCGATTACAACTGGCGGATGCTCTGGTTCGGGTTCGCCACCGGCATCAAGACCCCCGCCTCCTATCTCGCGCCGGGAAGCGACCAGACCATGGTGGTGAAGGACCGCCTGCCGATCAAGGATCTGGCCGTTTTCACCGGACGGAATCTCGAGACCCTGCCCAGCGGCGCCAACCCGCTCAACATCGCCTTTTATGCCTTCACGGTCAAGGCGCAGCTTTCCGAATCGCTCATGGCGTCGTTCCTCTTCAGCTTCACCAAGGATTCGAACCGCTCGAAAAAGATCCCCGACGCCGAGACGGGCAACAACCTCGTGTTCTGGGACGACGAGGAGATCCGCAATATCCTTTCATTCTACGTCAGCCTCGAAGGGCGTTTCTAGGGCGGCGTTCCTCTCTTTTGCTTTTTATCATGAACGCTATATGATGCCGCCGGTCAACGGAGGTTCGTCGTGGGCAAGGTCGGTACGGGCAAGAAAAAGGGCCGCGCAAAGCGGATATTCAAGGTGGTGGCGCTGACGGTGCTGGCGCTCCATGCCCTCTTCCTGCTGGTATTTTTCATTGGTTCGGTGTATGTCCGTTTCTGGAATCCGCCGGTGACGAGCCTCATGATCTACCGCATGGTATTGAGCGGCGAACGGTCGCGGACCATCAGTTTGACGTCGCTTGAGAAGATGCCGTCGAGCCTCGGGCGGATGGTGTTGTCGGTCGAGGATGTCCGTTTTTACGATCACTGGGGGATCGACCCCGGCGCGATGCGTGATGCGTGGCGGCGCAACGACGGTTTCGAGAAGAAACGGTACGGCGCTTCGACGGTGACCCAGCAGACGGCGCGGACGCTTTTCTTGTGGCCGCAAAAAAGTTACCTGCGGAAATATCTGGAGATACTCATCGCGCTGGAACTTGATCTGCTCGTGCCGAAAGAGCGGATACTCGAACTCTATCTGAACTATGTTGAGTGGGGGAATGGGGTCTACGGTGCGGCGGCCGGTGCGCGCCACCATTTCGGCAAGCCGTTGAAGGATCTTTCGGATGATGAATTGGCGCGGCTGGTCGTGCTTCTCGCGAGTCCCCGCAAGTATGCTCCCGATACGATCGGTTCGCGTCCGCCGCTCCGGAAACGCTATGATATACTGCGTGAAGGGATCGCGGCCGGTATGTTCTGAACGGTCAGTGTTGTATCCGCAGGGCATCGCTTTGGCGTTTCATCGCCTCGCCTGTCTTCTCGCGCACCAGCGTTATCTGATGTTCCGCGATATCTTGATCCTTGCGAGAATCCTGCTGCGAGAGGGCCGCGAGGAAGATGATCGCGCCGAACAGTGCGGCGAAGAGCAGAACGACGACTGCGGCGGCGGCGAGCGGGGGCATGGTCGAGGCACGCACGGTGCGTATCGATCCAGCGGCCAGAGCCGTTTCGAGCTTTTCCAGATGTTCCCTGAATCGCAGCGGTGAACGGACAAATCCGGTCGCGACGGGGCCGTTCTCGAATCCGCAGGCGGGGTCATCGACCTCGATATGGCCTTCCCAGAGATCGAGTATGCGCGCAGTTTTTTCTTCTTCGAACAGTTTGGTAAGCCGGTCGGCGAATCGTTCGGGGTTGATCGCTTCGATGAGTACCGGATCGGCATTGACGGCCCCTTCGGTCACGGTGAATTCACCATTCTGGCGGATAAGCCGCAACAGCGTTATGAAGGCGAAACTTTCGTACAGACGCTGGAGAAGGGCCAGATCGACCGTTGTTTGAGCGCGGAGAATATCTGAAAACCGGTCGTAGGTTTCGCGCTGGACCGTCCGGACGGCGCGATATTCCTCGATGGAAAGCAGGCCGGTCGAAACGGTGAAAGCGGCAAGCGAGAAAACAGGGTCCCACGATTCGATGTTGATGATCAGTCCGTCGCGCAGGTGAAGGTACAGCGGAAGAGGATCTTCGGTGAAAAGAATGCCGGTGATGCGCCGTTCACGTGCCTCGCGGGTGAGGAATTCGCCGAGCGAACAGGTTATTTCCAGTGCATCGTTTTTCATGAATGACGTTCTCTGCGGTAGGTTCGCAGTACCGAAAAAAGATAGAGAATGACGGCGATAGCGATCAGCGCCGTTGCCGGCAGGATCGTCGGCGGGCGGTAAGGGGCTAGGAACGGCGCGATGCCCAGCCAGACTGCGGCGGCCGTCATGCCGGTTGTTATCGCGAAGAGGTAGAATGCTCCTTCTATGCTCCGGTCGCACATGATGAGTCCCGCTCCCGGTATCAGCCACGCCGTCCAGAGGGCGCGTCGCCGCAGTTTCAGGCGGGGGAGCGCCGTCTGTTCACGGTACCGGCGTATCTCCGACTCCCGTGCCTGTCGTTGCCGCTGGGCGATATGTTCGCAGATGATACAGCGCGCCGGATCGTCCGTGGCGTTCTCGCCCGGTTCCATAGGCGTGCCGCAGGTCGCGCAGAATGAAGCTCGTCGGGACAGGGCGAAGAAGGCGACGGCGCCCGCGACCAAGAAAAATATCGCCGCGATCATGAAGGCGGTCAGCGCGTAGCGGAACAGCCAACTGCGGGCGGCGGGATAGAGGAGGTATCCGGCGGCGGGCGCAGGGCGTTCGGCAGCACCCGGTTCACTCAGCGAGAACAGGTCGGCGGCGGTGGTCAGGGCATGCGGCGGCGGTGGCGGCAGATGGTCCAGCGCGACGACCGCGGCGTGGGTCGTGATGAGGAAAAACAGAGCGACGAGCAGTAGGGCCCGTTCGCGCCGGATGAGCGCCGGGAACAAGAGCGCCGCAAGGGTCAGGAGGATGAAGGTGGCTCCGGAATCGAATATGACGGCGCTCGCCGCGATGACAAGCGATAAGAATGCATAGAGATCGATGCCGATGAGCGGCGCGCCGGGCAGTTCGACGTAGATATGGCGTAGCGCCTCGCGGCGGCGCAGAAAAAGGGCTGACAGAAGGAGCAGGAATCCGACGGGCACACCCAGCGAAAGCGGTTGACGCAGATGCGCGGCGATCGGCCGCATGAACAGAGGGTGATCCAGCGCTTTCAGGAGGTCGCCGAGCGCGGAAATCCAATAGCGCGCGCCGAATCCGTCAGTGCGTAACCGATCGGTATGGCGCAGATGCGCTTCGGGGAGATGGGGGGCGAGAATGACGGCATAGCGTCCCGTCACGGAGCGCAGTTTCTCGGCGCCGGGACCTGCAGTGAGGTCGAGCAGGGTCAGCGCGGCGGCGGGGTCGTCGCTGACACCGGCATCGTCGAGTTTCTTGCGCATCGTGGCGATCGCCAGTTCAAGATCGGTGCCGTTACCGGCGCCGATGGCGGCGGCGGCGGCGCGCAGGTCGGCGGAAAGATCGGGGGCGGGTATCGGTTCGGCGGCGAGGATACAAGAGGCGAACACGATGAAAAGAAAATAGAGCGATCGCATGTCCCACCCGTCAAAGACCGCTGTGAGTGTAGCATCGTCCCGTGCGGAGCGCAATTTTTATCGCGCTGCTAAAGAGTTGCAAATCAAACGCCGTGCCGTTATAATCATCCGTCCGTGAGAGGGGGATCGCATGGAACAGACCATTACCTGTCCCGGTTGCCGCTACACCTTTCGTATCGCGAAGGAGACCTTCGAGAAATACCGGGAAGGGATCAGCCTCAAAAAACATCAGATGACCGACGGCGAGGCGGTCCTGCTCGACTGCGCCGGCTGTGGCCGTACGCTCAAGATATCGATAACGACATGGCAGGTGATCGCCGACGGACCGGCCGAACATGTCCGCGGCTACGAGTGGATCGGCGGAGAGCGGCCACGGCTCGTCGGGGAAACGGAATCGGTCGCCGATACCGAGCCTTCTTCTCCTGCCGCGTCGCAGGGAAGATCGCAGGCGGTGATACGGCTCACCGAATACGGACGGATCGATCATCGCCGATCGGCCTTTTCCTCCGGCGCACTCTTTGCTGCGATCCTTTTGGCGCTTCTTTCGGTGGCGATGCGGTGGCTGGAGCCGCAGATATTCGCGGCCCTTCTTTCCGGCGAACCACCGGCGCCGCCGGCGGTCATAGTGCGGGCCGCCGGGTCGGCGGAGACGCCGGTCGTCGTCGAGCCTGAATCAACCGCGCCGGACTCAGGAACGCCCACTGAGGCGGTGACCAAAGATGAGCCGCGCCTGCTCACCCCGGTCAAAGAGCCCTCTTTCCGTATCAGCGGAAAATTCGAGAAGATGCTCAAGGATCACAGCAAACAAATGGAAGATATCGAGAAAAAGCCGGAACCGGGACCGAAAGGGAAGTAGGGACTACTTTGTTCCCATCTCCTCTTTTATCACCTCGGCGAGGCGGCGGATACCTTCGGCATTCTTCTCCTTCGAGGCGAACGAGAAGTTGAGCCGCATGGTGTTGCGTCCCGATCCGTCGCAGTGGAAGACGCTCCCCAGCACATAGGCGACATTCTTCTCTATCGCCTTGGGGAACAGTTTTTCGGCGTCCATCCCCTCGGGAAGGCTAACGAAGAGGAACAGGCCCCCCTCGGGATGGGTCCACGAGACCCCCTTGGGCATGTATTTTTCCAGCGCTTCGAGCATCGCGTCGCGTTTTTCGCGGTACATCGCGATGACCCGCTGAAGGTTCTTCTCGAAGTGGCCCTGAGAGAGGTAGAGCGCCGCTATCTTCTGGACGAACGACGAGGTGCACAGGTCGGCCGACTGCTTGACGGTGACGAATTTGTCGAGGATATCCTTGTTGCCGACGATCCAGCCGATGCGGAAGCCAGGAACGAAGATCTTTGAGAAGGTGCCGAGGACGAGCACCTGTTCGGTGCCGTCGAGCTGGTAGATCATCTTGGGGTTCTTTCCCTCGAAGCGCAGTTCGCGGTAGGGGCTGTCCTCGACCACGAGCACATCGTACTCATGGGCGACGGCGAGTATCTCCTTGCGGCGCGATTCGGGCATGGTGATACCGGCCGGGTTCTGGAAATCGGGGATGGTGTAGATGAACTTCGGCTTCCTGCCCGCCTTTTTGAGCTCTTCGAGTTTCGCCTTCAGATGATCGGGGCGCATTCCCTGTTCGTCGAGCTTGACGCCGTGCATCTGGGCGCCGTAGGCGTTGAACGCCTGCAGGCCGCCGAGATAGGTGGGCAGACCGCAGATGACCGCGTCGCCCGGGTCGATGAACACGCGGCCGAGGAAATCGAGCGCCTGCTGGGAGGAGGTGGTGATGATGATGTTCTCCATCGCCAGTTCCAGTCCCTCGTCGCGGCGGTATTTCTCGATGAGCGCCTTGCGCAGGCCGTTGTCGCCCTCGGTGGTGCTGTACTGGCACGCCGCGACGCCGTCCTTCTTGAGTACCTCGGTCGAGAGATCGGAAAGGATGTCGAGCGGGAACGATTCGGGGGCGGGGAGCCCGCCGGCGAACGAGATGATCTCGGGACGCTGGGTCAGTTTCAGCAGTTCGCGGATGACCGACTTCTTGGCGCTCTTGGCGCTGCGAGAAAGGATGCCTTGAAGGTCTTTGATCATGACTATCTCCCAAAAATTAAAACAATGAGGCGGGTAGGGACCCTGTTAAGGAAAATCTATGCGGCAAAAACGCCTTTGTCAAAAAAATATGAGTAGCCGACGCGGAATCGCCTACATCTCATCCCTGAACTGTTCGCGGATGGCGACGAATTCGTCGATGTGGGTGAGGAAGGTCTCCATCAGTTTCGGATCGAACTGGGCGCCGCTCTGTGCCTTGAATTCCTCGACTATCTTTTCCAGCGGCCACGCCTTCTTGTAGACCCGGTCGCTGCCGAGGGCGTCAAAGACATCGGCGATGGCGCAGATGCGGCCGAAGATATGGATGTCCTCGCCTTTGAGTCCGCGCGGATAGCCTTTGCCGTCGTACCGTTCATGGTGTTCGCGGGCTACCGTCGCCGCCGCTTTCAGTATGGGACGCGCCGAGTTCTTCAGTATCGCGTAGCCGTTCTCGGCGTGGGTCTTCATGATGTCGAATTCGGCCGGATCGAGCCGTCCGGGCTTGAGGAGCACCGCGTCGGGTATCGCTATCTTGCCGATGTCGTGCATCGGCGCGGCGAGTTTCAGCAGTTCGGCCTCTCGTTTAGGCAGGCAGGATCGGAGCGCGAGCAGTTTGCAGTATTCCGACACCCGTTTGACATGGTTGCCGGTCTCTTTCGAGCGCGTTTCTCCGGCCTCGGCAAGGGCGAAGATGATGTCGCGCTGGGTCTCCTCTATCTCTTCGTTGAGTTTCGCGGCGTCTATTGCTTCACCGGCGTAGGTCGAGGCGAGTTTGAGGAACTTGATGTCGCTCTCTTCGAATTTGCCCGCGGCGCTTTTCTTGTTGATGGTCTGGAACACGCCGAGCACCTCGCCGCGGCTGTTCTTTATCGGTACCGCGAGGATACTGCGGGTGGTGTAGCCGGTCTGCCGGTCTATCTCCTGATTGAAGCGGGTGTCGCGGTAGGGATCGTTGACAATGACCGTATCGCCGCTTTGTACCGCGACCCCGGCGATACCGGTGGTGGCCGGCATGCTGATGCGATCGATACCGTGCGCCACCTTGGTCCAGAGTTCTTCTTTCTGTTTGTCGAACATCCAGAGCGTGCAGCGGTCGGCGTTGACCAGATCGCGTCCCATCTCGGCGAGAAGAATGAGCGCCGCGTCTATCTTGCGGACCCCTTCGACCTTGCCGATGTATTGCAGGATCGTTTCGAGCATGTTGTGTTCTGTATGTCCGGTCATGCGCGGCCTACTCTTCGCAGATGGGATAAGGAAGGTTGCTCCCGAGCACGGCGGGATCGTACATCTTGCCGCTCGCCGCGGTGATGTCGAGCTGTCCGGCCGTGACGGTCCCGATGGTGAAGGTGCCGTCGTTGGACATCGCCCGGACGCAATCTATCGCCAAGTTACCGCCCGAGAAGGTCATATCGCCGTAGCTGACGACCGCTTTTGCCGTCGAAAAGGAATGTTCGCCGGCGACGATCTGGTCGGCCGGGATGAGGAAGGAGAAAAATTGGGTTCCGCTGAATGAGAACTCGGAGGTCCAAGTCACAAGGATGTTGGTCCCTTGCGTGGTAGCGACAGGAGAGATGTCTCTGCCGAACATGGTCTGCTTTTCGTAGGTGATATCGGCGCCGAGATGTGAAAAGGTGACGCTTCCCTCGCCGCCCTGCAACGATGTCGTTCCGGTCCCTTCGGCGTTGACCGGGCCGGTGAAGGTGAACGAGAAGGTGCCGGTCTCGGTGAGGGTGTCCTCGACGCAGATGCCGGTGTTCCAGTGATAGCCCTCATCGCACAGACAGGTCGGTTCATTTTCCACTACTTCGCAGTGGCTGTTGACATCTTCGCAGGTGAACCCGTCGCAGGTCGCGGCCGGTATATCGGCGTCGGGGGTGACGACCGTGTCGTTCTGGGGGTTATCGGGAAGTGTGCCGTCGGGCTGTTGGTTGTCGTTCTGGGGGCCGTCGGGCGTCGGATCATCAGGGGTGACCCCGTCGGGCAGGAGATCGTCGGAGAGCGGGTCGTCGTTTTGGATGCCATCGTTCAGGATGTCGTCGTTCTGCGCGATCGAATCGCTGTCGGTCGCCGTGTCGGTGTTTGCCGTGGCGTCTTTGTCGGTTTTCAGTCCGGTGGTCGCGTTCTCGCAGGATACAAGGATACAGAGCGCCATGATGCACAGAACCATCACCGTCAAGCCTTTCATGGATGCCTCCCCTAGAGGTGAAAAAATCGTTCAATGGGATTGTAGAAGATTGAAAAATGAAGTCAAGAGAGAAAAAACGGAAAACTAACGGTGCAGTTTTTTGAGCCGTTCCAGCAGGATATCGACCGTCGTGTTCCATACCTCCAGACAGCGCGCGGTGTCCATGCTGGTGTCGGCGATATAGACGATGACCCCTTCGCGCATCATGTCGAGTCCGAGCAGTATCCGTTCGACCTCCGGGTCGTTCGCGGGAAGTTTCATCATGGCGGTTATCTTCTCGCGTACGAAGGATTTCCGTCCCATGACCTTCTTCTCGATGGTCCGCAGAAAGGCGGGGTTGACGCGCGCCTCGTTGGAAAAGATGATGCTGTAGCCGGCGTTCAGTTTCTTGTTCGACCGGAGGAAATCGGCGACCCCCATCAGGAGATCGGAGAGGAACTGTCGCGGATCGGTATAAGGTGCCTCGAAGGAGGGTGGCTTCAAGATCTCGAGGAAATGGATGCAGGCGGCGGTCCGGATCTCCGACATGTTCTTGAAATGGTGATACAGATTCGCCTTCGATATACCGACCCGCTCGGCGATGTTGCGCGCCGTGAGGGCGTCGGATCCCTTTTCTCCGGCTAATTCAAGTGCCGCGACAAGGATCTGCTCGCGTACTTTTCGTCCCTTCTCTTTACGGCCGTCGGGCCGCATGGTCACGACTGTTTTTTTCATCATCCTTCGGTCCACCAGCCGGTAGTATGCCACGATGGTTGCCGATGTAAAGTTTTTGCTCCCTTTGCAACCATTTAATATCAATTAAGAAAAAAGTCTCGCACGCCGCTTGCATGTAACTGACCGACCGTTCGGTTAGTTTGTTTTTTGACCGCGTGATGGAGGCGATGATGAAAAGAAAACAGTGGATGATGACCGGAGCGCTGACGGCGCTCCTGTTCTGTGCGGGATGCGGCGATGATCCGGCCGCGGCGACAGACAACGCGGCGCCGGCCGACGGCGACACGACGACGCTCGACGAGGATACGGCGACGCCCGATGCCGATACGGCGATGCCTACCAAACCGGGTGACGATTTCAACACCCCCGAACGCAACGTGCTGTTCGAGTTCAAGGGGCTCATCAACACCTACGAAGACACTATGGCGCAGACCGATACCAAGGGGGTGATGGACCTGACGCTCAAGATCGGCGACATAAACATCGCGATGAACGATTATCCGACCGCCTACCGGCTCCTCTATCCCGATGAGGAACAGTACGGCGAGCTGGCGGGGACCGAGCATCTCATCTTCGGCGCGCACGGCGACCTCAAGCAGGAGGGAAGCTATGTGCTCTATTACACGATCATCATCGGGATGCCGGTGACGAATCTCGAGAACATCAAGAAGGAGAAAATGCCCGAGGCGACCGCCGAGACGCTTGCAGCGCGGACCAATCTGTTGCACACCACCTATCTCAACCGTGCCGACAACAGCATCGTGTGGCGTCGTTGTATGATCGCGGTGCTCGACAAACCGGACGAGTCGCGGCTGTTCGTGAATTTCGCCAACAACACCGACTTCACACCGGGCGAGAACATCCTCGCGTGGGGCAATATCGCGCTGACCACCGACTTCGACCCGGAGAAACTGACCGGTTACGAGGAGTACGAAGGGCAGTGGTGCACCTTCCGGCTTAACGACACGACCATCACCAAGGCGCAGTACGAAGAGGAGTTGGTGAAGGATGTGACGAAACTCGACTGCGACCTGCCGGAGGGTTTTCTCGCCGGGGTGGGTGACACGAGCGCGACCTATACCTTCAAGGGAGTGATCAATGAAGCGGGGGCGCAGCAGAACACCGCCGGATACGGCACTTTCACCGTGAAGATTGCCGGGGCCGAGGTGCCGGTGAGCGACTACACCGCCATCGCCACCACCTCGCTCGGCGCGGCCGGACAGGAACTGGTCGCGGTCGAATCGCTCGGCGGGGTCGAGATGATCAGCGGCCAGAACCATTACAAGTACAATTACTTTGCCGCCATCGTCGACAAGCAGACGCTCCTTGACGCAAAGGAATCGGGCGACGCCTCCTGCCTTTTCTCGGGTATCGGCGACGGCGAAAAGGCCTTCGTGCAACTCTTTGCGGTGGAGGAAAAGCAGGTGAGCAGCGTCACCTACCAGAAGGTCTGCCCGACCGCGGTGCTCGCGCCGCTCCCGGCGACATCGGCGATACTCTACTGCATCGGGGGCAACACCGCCTTCGCGGTGGGCGAGGAGATACAGTCGGCGGCCAATGTCACGCTCACCACCGACGAGGCCTACCTGATGCAGGTCTTCGAGGTCGACAGCCCCGACAAACTGTGCGGTTGCAACGAGAACTACACGACCGTGATCGAATGCTCGGCCTTCGATGCGGTCGAACCGTGAGGGAGGGTGTCATGGAACGGATGATCATGCTACTCGCGGCGCTTCTTTTGGCGCTGCCGCTCACCGCGGTGGAGCCCGACAAGGGGCTTTTTATCGTGACGACCGACTATATCAAGAACGGCTCGGCGGTGCTGGGTGACCTCATCGCCGAAAAGGAGAAGCGCGGCTTCACCGTCCGCGTCGTCACCGAGAGCGACTACGGCGGGGTGGGCGACAAGGGAGCGGCGCGCGCCGCCAAGATACGCGACTGGCTCGTCGCCAACCGCGCCGGGTACGATTTCGTCCTGCTCATCGGCGACCCGTCGCCGAAACTGGGCGATGTGCCGATGGTGCTCGGCCAGCCGCAGGGCGACGGGGTGAGCGACCCGTGCGCCGACACCGGTTATTCCTGCGTGAAGATACCGACCGACCTCTACTACGGCGACCTGTCGGGCTCGTGGGATCTCAACGGCGACGGCGTCCTCGCGCAACTGCCGGTCGACATGGGCGACGGCGGCATCGACTTCGGCTCTGAACTCGCGGTAGGCCGCATCCCGGTCTATTTCGGCGATCTGGACGAACTCGACGAACTGCTGGGCCACATCGTCGGGTATATGCAGACGTCGGAAGAGGCGACCGCCTACCGCAAAAAGATGCTGTTCCCGCTCTCGTTCATCTGGTTCGACGGCTACAAGGTCTTCCAGACGATGCACGAGAACAAGGAGACGGCCGAAACGGCCGAATGGTTCATCCACAACATCCTGCCCGACCATCCCGGCGTCACCTACACCCGGCTGTACGAGGCGGAGGGGCACTATCCGACGCAGTTCGACTACGAGATCCCGCTGACGCAGGAGAATCTCGTCAGCGAATGGGAGAAAGGCTACGGTATGGTGCTCTGGGGCGGCCACGGGATGCCGACCGGCGTGGTGCGGACCGTCTGGCGCGAGGACACCAACGGCAACGAACAGGGCGAGAACGACGAGGTCGACAGCCCGCCACTCATCGACTCAACCAACGGCGCCGACATCGCATCGGGGAAGCCGTCGTTCGTGGTCGCGATATCGTGCCTCGTCGGTTTCGTGAGCGACCCCGGATCGATAACCTACCGGTTCATGGCCGACGGCGCGGCGGTCGGCGTCATCAGTTCGTCGAGCGTCACCGATCCTTCGGCGATGAAGTGGCTCGATCAGGATGCGCCGCTCGACGCGACGACCTTCGGCGAGGACAACAGCGCGGTCCTCTTCTTCGACCGCATGCTCGACGGCGGCTATGCAGGGCGCGTCTTCGCCGACATCCGCGACGAACTGGGCGACGAGACGGTCTTCCGCGTCATCGACCACAAACTGATGCTCAACTATTTCGGCGACCCGTCGCTCACCCTCTACGACCATGCCGTGGTCGAAGAACCGAACGACGACGATACCGTCACCGATGATGATCCCCCCGTAAACGACGATGCTGTGCCCGCCGACGATACCTCCGGCGGGTGTAGCATCGTCATCTGAGCGTTTTCTTAACTATTCATCATCACTAGCAAAAAATAGCCGGACCCGCTCTTGCTTGTTTTTTTATGAGTGGTGGTTCTCTATTTTTTTCTGACGGAGGGAAACATGACGCGCACGATGATGGCGATGTCGCTGTTTTGTGCCGTATCGACGCTTGCGGCGGTCGAACGGCCCGGTATCGCGGGACTCAACGAGCTGGAGCAATGGCTCGCGGGACGCGGCATCACGGTGGTGTCGGTCGCCGAGCCGCAACCGATGATCGTCAACGGCACCGAAACGGGGTACAAGCAGTTCCGCGGCGTGGTCGGACTCGTGATGACCGTGACGCAGGGCGGCGCAACGGGGCAGGGCGCCTGCACGGCGACCCTTATTGACCCCGAGGTGTTGCTGACGGCGGGACACTGTGTCTATCTCAAGGAGAACGGTACGCTGGTGCTCGACGGTCCGGCCGATCCGTCGAAGATCGTGGTGCGCAACGGCGCCAACATGTTCGTCGGCGATGTGCTCGCCAACGCAAAGACCATCAAAAAACACGATACGTGGACCGGCAACATATCGTCGTGGGGCGACAATGTCGACATGGCGGTCATCCACCTCGACCGCAAAATATACCATCTCGAGACCTATGGCATCCGCGATAACCCCGCTGAGACCGAAGGAGAGATGGGAAAGATCGTCGGGTACGGCATCACCGCCACCGGCGCGTTCGATTCGGGCATCCACCGCATGGGCGATGCGAAACTGCTCGATCTCAATCCCTACTGGGGCAAGGATGTCATCGAAGTGGGCGATCCGTCGGGGAGCTGTCAGGGCGATTCGGGCGGCCCGTTCCTCACCACCCAGAACGATGCCTATGTGATATCGGGCGTCACCTCGTTCGGGGGTCAGACCTGCTACTCGAACCGCGATGGTTATTACACCTATGTCCTGCCCTACCGCGACTGGATAAATACGCAGGTGCAGACCTTCACCGGTCACGGTCTCATCGAGACGCAGTCCTGCGGCGATGCCGACGATGTCTGCGCCGAAGGTTCCGAGGTCGACTGCGGCGAGCAGGATCCCAACTTCGTTCCGGGCGTCATGGCGCCGTGCCACGAGGGGTGCTGGGGCTACGATCTGACCGTCTGTCAGGAAAAGCCGCCGGTGTGCGGCGATGAGAAGGTGAAGGATCCGGAAGTGTGCGACGGAAACACGATAGACTGCGCCTCTCTCGGTCAGTATGCTACCGGCCCCGCTTCGTGTAACGATACCTGTGACGGCTGGGATGAGTCGGGCTGCGTGGCGACCGTCTGCGGCGACGGGAAGAAGGAGGGCAACGAATTCTGCGACGGTGGGACTACCGACTGTTCGACGCTCGGCAATTACGCCGAGGGGACCGACGCTCCGTGCAAGGAGGACTGCACCTACTTCGATACGACGCCCTGCACCGAGGCGCCGGTGGTCGATGCCGATACCGCGACCCCCGACAATAGCGTCACCCCCGACGATACGCCGGTGACCGACAACGGCGCGACCGACGAGACGGCGAACGCCGATACCGAAGAGAATCCCGACACCGTGATCGTTCCCGACAACGGTACCCCCCGCAAAGCGAGCGGCTCCAGCGGCTGCAGCCTGACGGTGATCTGAACTTTCAGACGCTGTCTGAAATATCCGAGGATGAGTTTCTGATTGACAAGAACCGGTGAACCGGATAAGATGCCTTTGTTTTTGTGCATGAGGCGACCATGGACCTTGCAAGAATCAGAAAAACATTGAACGCGCACCGGGCGGAACTTGCGTCCGAATACGGCGTCGCCTCCATCGGCGTGTTCGGTTCCTACGCCCGCAACGAACAGCGTAAAGGAAGCGATGTCGACCTGCTGGTCGAATTCTCGCGGCCGGTCGGCTTCGTTGCCTTTCTGCGGCTCGAAGCGCACCTGCAGGAACTTCTCGGCGTCAAGGTCGATCTGGTGACGAAGAACGCGCTCAAACCGTTCATCGGCCAACATATCCTGCGCGAGGTGGTCCTTGTCTGACCGGTTGTCGCCGCAAAAACGGGAAGCGCGCGATTATCTCAACGACATCGTATCGTCGGTCGACGCGATAAAGAGTTTCACGAAAGGAATGCGGTTCCGCAAGTTTGCGACCGATGTCAAAACGATCTTCGCGGTGGTCCGCGCGTTGGAGATAATCGGCGAAGCGGTCAGGAATCTGCCCGCCGATGTCAAGAAGAAGCATCCCGACATGGCGTGGGCCGAGATGATCGGTATGCGGAACAAACTCGCCCACGAGTATTTCGGCGTCGATACATCCATCGTGTGGCAGACCATCAAGACCGACCTGCCGCCGCTCCGTGCCGCCGCGTACAAACTGCTCAAGGATCTGGGCGACAACCCGCGCGATTGACTTTCACCCCTGCCAGGGCATCTTGAAGCAGGGTTCATCGAAGAGCGAATAGTCGGCTTTGCCGTTGACGACGAGCGTTTTCACGAGCGCCGCATCGGTGAGGAGTTCCTTTGCCGCATTGAGCGTCGCGCCGGTCCGCGACCGGTCATCGACGATGAGCACCCGCTTGCCGCGGTAGGGGAACGATATCGGCCGCAGGAGCGCCGGACATTCGCGGCACGGCCTATGCGTCTCGTCGCGGAAATTCATCCAGATCGTCGCGAGATCGCAGCCGAGCCGGTGAGCGACCAGCGCCGCCGGGACAAGGCCGCCGCGAGCGACCGCCACCACGAGATCGAACTGCTCCGGTATCTCGATGGTGCGTAGCCGCTCGAGAATGAGGTCGAAGGGTTTGGTTTCCATTATTTCTTGTCGAGGTCTATCAGTTCGTAATGCGTCGTGCCGAGTCCTATCTTCTCGCCGTATTCCAACTGCGGTTTCCCCGATACGCCCGAATGTTTGGCGAAGGCATCTTTGGTGTGGGTTGCCGCGTTGACCAGATCGTACGCGGCGGCATCTATCGCGAGCATGTCGGTCGATACGAGTATGCCGATGTCCTTGGTGAAGGGTTTCGCGGCGCCCGCCATGCAGTCGCAGTCGGGCGAGATGTCGGCGAGGACATTGATGTAGACCAGGTGTTTGTTGTCTTTGATGATCTTGGCGTATTCGACCAGTTTCTCCATGAACGCCGGGGTGTCGGTCGAGCCCCACGGGACGCCGTAGACCCGCGTCGGACAGACGCCGATGCACTTGGCGCAGCCGATGCATTTTTCGGGGTCGATGACCACCTTGGGTTCTATCGTGATGGCGTTGCCGGCGCACTGCGGGACGCAGAGGCCGCACTTGGTGCACTTGGAGGCCTTGACGGTCGGTATGGTCGAAGCGTGCATCGCCATCTTCCCCGCGATGGCGCCGAGCCCCATCCCGACATTCTTTATCGCGCCGCCGAACCCGGCCCCCATGTGCCCCTTGAAATGCGACAGGACCACGATGGTGTCGTAGTTCGCCATGTGCGAGCCGACGATCGCTTTCTTGATGTGCTTGAGCCCTTTGGCGGGGTACTCTATGGTGCTTTCGCTATCGAGGATGTCGATGGGGGCGAAGGTGAAACCGTGTTCTTTCGCCAGCGCGATGTGGCTGTCGGTGTAGCGCCGTTTGCCGGGGTAGAGGACATTGGTCTCGACGAAGTTCGGTTTCAGCGACGCGACCAGTTCCTTCATGAGCGCCGGCTTGATGTAGTATTTGTTGCCATCCTCGCCGAAGTGGACCTTGAGGCCGATGCGCGTCCCGGTGACGGCGGGGCGTATCTTCTCGAAGGCCTTCATCAGGCCCGCCGGGGAGAGGTCGCGGGTGAAATAGACCTTGACCGGCGCGGCGGCGGCCGGCGCTTTATCGTTGGCGGGCATGGTGCCTCCCGAAACAAGTATGCACAGAAGTATGACGAGAAAACGACCGTTCATGGGGGGAGTCTACTTGAGCGCCGCCATTTTTGCAAGTCGCCGTTTCGCCCACTCTTTACCGCGTTCGTCGGCGAGGTAGGTCAGCAGTTCCTCGGCGGTGTGGAAGATGCGGCCCGAGAAGTCGCGCAGATCGGGGCCGTGGCATTCGTCCTCGGTCACCTGCGGGTAGTCGCCGCAGATGAACGGGCGGTCGTCGTAGATGCGGCAGTGTCCGTCGTCGGCCAGCATCCGGCAGCGGCCCGACACCATGAGCGACCAGAGGCGGCCCTCCTTCAAGAGCTTGGTGTGCGGGTTGAAGAGGTACCAGAGCAACTCCTCGAAACTCTCTTCACTGCGCGGCTCATTGGGCAGATCGACGATGATGTAGCGACAGCAGGCGCTGCCGCAGGAGATGCAGTCGGCGGTGGTGACGGGCTTCGGGGCGTTCTTGTTCTTCTTCGGCATCGTTCACTCCACCGTGCCGTCGGCCGCCGTTTTGACGATGAAGATGTCGTCCTGCGGCTGTTGGGTGTTCGACTGGGTGGAACCGATAAAGGCGAACCCGCCGTCGGCTGTCGCGATCAGGTCGCCGGGGTAGTCGTAATAGCCGGGGTCGCCGAAGTGACGCACCCAGCCGAGGGTATCGTCGTTCTCGACGCGGAAAAGGGTGATGTCGGATTTTTCCACCGACTGGTACCAGATATCGTAATGGGTCGCGGCAATGAGGGTCAGCGCGCCGTTGTCCCCTGCGACCAGCGATACCCCCCAGTCGACGCAGTAGTCGTCGCCGTTCTCATCGAAGGAAAAGGTCTTCTCGGCCGCGATGTTCCCGTCAAAGTCGGTCCGGACGAGCCGTATGTCGCCGCGGAACTCGCCGAGCGCTATCTCGTAATAGTAGTCGTCTATCCCGACGATCGCCAGGCCCGCCGGATCGCCCGCGCCGTCGGTGTAGAGGGTCAGGGCCTGCGCGAAGTCGTCGCCGGTGCCGGGGAGATTCTTCTGCCAGACCACCGCGCCGGTGTCGTCCAGTTCGGCGAGATAGAGGTCGCGCATCCCGACGGCGAACGAACGGGTCGCCCCGGCGATGTAGTAGTTGCCTCCGTGTGCCAGTATCGCTTCAGCGTAGTCAAGTTTCGCGCTGGGGCCGCTCACCGTCTTCTCCCAGACCAGATCGCCTTTCCCGTCGGTCTTGACGAGATATATCTCCATTCGGTCGAAGCTCATCGTCCATGAACTGCCGTATTCGGCGGCCGGGGTGACACTGCGGGAACCGGCGAATATATAGCCGCCGTCGGCGGTGGCGGCGACCGTCGCGAAGCTCTCCTGATCCTCGACCGTGCCGAACCGTTTCTCCCAGACGATATCGCCGTTGTCGTCCAGCTTCACCGCCCACGCGTCGCCGCGCACCTTGTCGACGGTCGTCCCGTTCTGGTCGGCCGTCCCGACCACCACATTGGTGTCGCCCGCCACGATGTAGCCGCCGTCATGGGCCGCGATGACCGCGTTGCCGGCGTCCTGATAGGGACCGCCGTGATGCTTGGTCCATACCACCGAACCGGTGAGATCGAGCCGCACCAGATAGAGGTCCGAATCGCTCATGACAAAGGTGTCGTTCTGCGGATCGTAATTCGTATCGACATAACTCATCGAGTAGCCGATCCCGAGCAATCCCCCATCGGTGGTCTGGATGAGTGTCAGCCCGTCGTCATAGTCGTCCCCGCCGCCGGAATAGGAGAAGGTCGGCACCGTCGCATAGGTGCAGCCGGTGGTGTCGTAATGGGTGCAGGAAGCAGCGCAGAGAGCGGTCCCGCTCGCGTAGACCGTCCCGTTCAGCGCGGTACAGTCGACCGTGTCGCCGTCGCAGGCTTCGCCCGCGTCGGTGACGCCGTTGCCGCACAGATCGGGCGCAGTGTCGGCATCGGGCAGGGTGTCGGCCGCCTCGTCGGCGTCGACGGGCGGTTCATCGTTCTCGGTCGCCGGCTGGTCGTTTTCAACCGTCGGCGTGTCCCCCTCCATCGAGGGATCGTCGTTCGCCGTATCAGGGACGTCGTTCATGACGGTGTCGGTCACCGTGTCGTCGGTGGGCGTGGTATCGCTTCCCGAAAGATCGTCGGTCGCCCCGGTGCCGCTTGATCCGCAGGCGGCGGCGAAAAGTGCGCACAGAAGACAGGAGATGAAGCGGTCGCGCATGGGAACCCTCATGAGTAAGATAAAAAAACCGAGCCGATTATAGGTGGGACGCGGCCAAAAGCAAGTGGCGGGGAAAATAATAGTTGCAATTCGGCCGGTCGCGGTTACGATACCCTGCTTTTATTTTCTTGGTTATAAAGGAGACAACGATGGCGAAAGTAGTGAAGGGCGATGTCGTAAAGGTGCATTATACCGGTAAGTTCGAGAGCGGCGAGATATTCGACTCATCGCGCGAACGGGCCGAGCCGTTCGTCTTCAAGACGGGCGAAGAGATGGTCATCCCGGGTTTCGATGCGGCGCTCGTCGACATGGCGGTCGGCGACAAGAAGACCGTCACCATCCCGGCGACCGAAGGATACGGCGAATATCTGGACGAATTCGTCCTCAAGGTCCCGCGTTCGCAGTTCCCGAAGGATGCCGAACTCGAGGTCGGGATGCAGTTCGATCTGCACGACGGGCAGGGCCATCAGCTTCCCGCCGTCATCGCCGAGATCGCGGGCGACGAAGTGACGCTCGACGCCAACCATCCGCTCGCCGGCGAAACGCTCGTTTTCGAGATAGAACTCCTTGAGATCGGCTGCGAGATGCCGAAGCACGAACACTGTCACGACGGTTCCTGCGGCGGCGGTTGCTGCGGCTAAATTATAGGCCGAGTTCTTTGATGGTCGTAGTCAGAAGAACGGCATCCCATGAATCGATGCTTCCGTCGCCGAATGACTGATTTCCCAAAAGACCATAAGTGCGTGCGCCAATATAAAGACGGCCTTCTGGCGTCGTCGTTATAGAGACGCCGGAATCAAGCTCTCCTTTTCCCCAGTTGAAGCAAATTGTTGTGTTGTTGTCCGAGGTATTGGCAAGATAACGTACAATATCTTTCGCACATTTGTTGACAAGAGGGAGGATCCCCTGTTTTTAAGTAGTTGCGGCAACTTAAAAGGAGGACCCTCATGTCGGAAGGTAATGGGAAGAACGAAAAAGGCAAGA